>Ga0172372_10000366_pt1 | contig 70172 bp, 64 predicted proteins | sample LakKiv5m_2_FD_114544 | JGI IMG/M metagenome (GOLD analysis project Ga0172372, IMG submission 114544) | Freshwater microbial communities from Kabuno Bay, South-Kivu, Congo - kab_092012_9.5m | ecosystem: Environmental > Aquatic > Freshwater > Lake | place: Democratic Republic of the Congo...
AGTTCGATCGCGCTCGTGGCGCGGCCGATCAGCTTGTCGTAGGGGTCGACCCATCCCTTCAGCGTCTTGACCTCCTGCACCACCTCTCGGGCTCGCTCCTGGGCGTTCCAGAAGCCTGGGTCGGACATGTCCCCTTCGAGGGCGGTCAGTCGTTCGCGCTTGCGATCCAGGTCAAAGGTACCTCCGCAGCTCGCCCAGACGGGTCTGGTCGTGCCGGAGGGAGACGAGATGTTCGGAGTCAGCCATCGGTCGGAGTCGGGGCGGATGCGTGGCGAGCCGGCCCCACGATGGGTGCCGGCTCGCGTCGCGTGCCATGGGAAGATAACGGATCCCCAGGGGTTCTGCAGTTCATCCGCGCGTCGGCCGCGCCTGATCGAGGAGGAGGACGGGGATCCCGTCCCGCACCGGGAATCGCAGCGCGCAGGGCTCGCACCGGAGGGTCGCCGACTCCTCTGGGCGCTCGGCCGGCGCATCGTGCAGGGGCCCGTGGCAGCGCGGGCAGGCGAGGATCTCGCGGATGGCAGGGGGGATCGATGGGACGGTCACGAGCGGGACTCCTCGGTGGGGACCTGGAAACCAAGACGGGCGAGCGCGGCGGGGTTCCGCCGCCAATTGGCGAGCACCTTCACCCAGAGATCGAGATAGACCGGCTCCCCGACCAGGGTCTCGATCCGCTCCCGGGCGGCGCGTCCGATCTCGCGGATCCGGCTCCCCCCCGCCCCGATCAGGATCCGCTTCTGGCTCTCGCGCTCCACATGCAGCACCGCGCGAATGTAGAGGGGGGTGCTCCCCTCGCGAAACTCGTCGATCTCGACGGCCACGCCATAGGGGACCTCCTCCTCGAGCTGCTCCATCACCGCCTCGCGGATGAACTCCGAGACGAAGAAGCGGGTCTGCTGGGTGGAGATGTCGTCGGCTGGATAGAGGTAGGGACTCTCGGGGATGCGCCGCCGGATCGCCGCGAGGAGGGCCTCGATCCCCTCCCCCGTCGCGGCGGAGATCCCGACCGCCTCTGGGAACTCGGCCAGGAGGGTCTCGCGGACCGCCGGGGCGAGCTGATCGATCTTGTTGAGGACCACGAGGACGGGGGCCTTCGGCGGCGCGGGGAGCTGGGCGAGCGCGGTGAGGTCTTCGGGGCGATCGCTCGTCGCGTCGATCAGATGGACGACGAGGTCGGCATCGGCGATCGCCTGTTGCGCGGCGTACTGCATCGCCTTGTGGAGGGCGTAGCGGGGCTCGAGGAGCCCTGGGGTGTCGAGGAAGACCAGCTGCGCCTCGTCCTCCGTGAGGATCCCGACGACCCGTTCCCGGGTGGACTGGGGCTTCGGGGAGACGATGGCGAGCCGGGTCCCGACCAACCGATTGAGGAGGGTCGATTTGCCGGCGTTGGGGCGCCCGACGAGGGTGACGAATCCGGCGCGGGTCATCGCCACGGACGGTGGGCGCGGCGCGGGCTCATGGCGCGGACTCGGCGGCGGAGGGACACGAGGGGAATGTGACGGGGGGTGGGGGCAAAGAGAAAGCCCCTGCCGAGTGAACGACAGGGGCTTCCAAGGGTGCCGGCGACGGCCTACTCTCCCGCGACCTCTCGGTCGGAGTACCATCGGCGCTGTAGGGCTTAACGATCGTGTTCGGGATGGGAACGAGTGTGGCCCCTACGCTCTAGTCGCCAGCGAGATGCTGACAGCGGAGGATGGTAGTGTTCGTGTATTCGCAAATCGATTAGATCGTGCGAAGCTCTGCGGTTGTTATTCCAGCCCCTTTCTTGGAAGAAAGGGGGAGTAGTCAAGCCGCACGGGCGATTAGGATGGGTTAGCTCGGAAACGATTACTCGCCTTCCACTCCCCACCTATCGACGTGGTGGTCTCCCACGGCCCTTCAGGGGACTCAAGGTCCCAGGGAGAGTTCATCTTGGGGACAGCTTCCCACTTAGATGCATTCAGCGGTTATCTGTGCCGACCATCGCTACCCGGCGTTGCCACTGGCGTGACAGCCGGGACACGAGCGGGTCGTCCGACTCGGTCCTCTCGTACTAGAGTCCGCACCCCTCAACTCTCCAACGCCCACGACGGATACAGACCGAACTGTCTCACGACGTTCTGAACCCAGCTCATGTACCACTTTAACCGGCGAACAGCCGGACCCTTGGGACCTTCTCCAGCCCCAGGATGTGATAAGCCGACATCGAGGTGCCAAACCGCGCCGTCGATGTGAACTCTCGGGCGCGATAAGCCTGTTATCCCCAGCGTACCTTTTATCCGTTGCGCGATAGCCGATCCACACCGGGCTACCGGATCACTACGGCCCACTTTCGTGGCGGCTCGACCCGTCGGTCTCGCCGTCAGGCTCCCTTGTGCCGTTACACTCTAGAGCGCGAATATCGTCCGCGCTGAGGGAACCATGCGCGCGCCTCCGTTACTCTTTCGGAGGCGACCGCCCCAGTCAAACTGCCCGCCTGCCACGGTCCCAGCCCGGGTTTGCCGGAGCGTGGTGAGGACGTTACATGAGCCAGGCTGGTATTTCACTGATGACTCCGCCCGAGCTAGCGCCCGGGCCTCATAGTCTCCCAGCTATGCTACACAGTCACATGCGACGTCCAATGACAAGCTGCAGTAAAGGTGCATGGGGTCTTTTTGTCCTGTCGCGGGGACTCGGAATCCTCACCGAGACTGCTATTTCGCCGAGCACCGGGTCGAGACAGTGCCCAAGTCGTTACGCCATTCGTGCAGGTCGGAACTTACCCGACAAGGAATTTCGCTACCTTAGGACCGTTATAGTTACGGCCGCCGTTTACCGGGGCTTCGGCTCAATGCTTCGCCTTGCGGCTAACATCTCCCCTTAACCTTCCGGCACCGGGCAGGCGTCAGTGAGTATACGGCGCCTTGTGCGGCTTGGCACTCACCTGTGTTTTTGCTAAACAGTCGCTTGGGCCGATTATCTGCGACCGATCAGAGCCTGCGACGCGAAGTCGCCAACCCCAATCGGCATCCCTTCTTCCGAAGTTACGGGATCATTATGCCGAGTTCCTTGACCCGGTTTCACTCGTTCACCTTAGGCTACTCGCCTTGCCCACCTGTGTCGGTTTGCGGTACGGTCATCTGCAGCATTCCCCACCAGAGCTTTTCTTGCCAGTCGACTCTACGTGACTTGCGCTTGGGTTGCCCCGCGCACTCGTCTCAGGTCTCGGTTGCCCTACACCCTTTCACGGCCATCCACAAAGCCGTTCACGCTTCGTTCCTGGGTCCCTCTGGGGTTGCTAACACACTGCAGACGGGGCCGGAATATTCACCGGCTGTCCATCGGCTACGCCTCTGGGGCCTCGCCTTAGGGTCCGCCTCACCCTGCGCTGATTGCCATGGCGCAGGAATCCTTGGGCTTACGGTGTGCGGGGTTCTCACCCGCATTTGCGCGTACTCAATCCGGCATCCTCTCTTCTGAACGCTCCACGGCTCGTTTCCACGGCCGCTTCAAGGCGGACAGAACGCTCCCCTACCCCTCTGACAAAGTCAGAAGACCAAGCTTCGGCGGGCCGCTTAATCCCGACCATTCTCGGCGCATCCCCACTGGACTGGTGAGCTATTACGCACTCTTTAAAGGAGTGGCTGCTTCTAAGCCAACCTCCCAGTTGTCAGTGTAGGGACACATCCTTCGCTATACTCAGCGGCCACTTTGGGGCCTTAGCTGTGGTTCTGGGTTCTTTCCCTCTCGCCGCTGGACATTATCGCTCAGCGACTGCCTCCCGAGATACATGTAACAGGCATTCGGAGTTTGGTTGGGTTTGGTACCGGCTACGCCAGCCCGCGCCCATCCAGTCGCTCTACCTCCTGTACACAATTGCTCGAGGCTCTACCTCAATAGATTTCGGGGAGAACCAGCTATCTCCAGGCTTGATTGGCCTTTCACCCCTACCCACAAGTCATCCGAACGGTTTTCAACCCATACCGGTTCGGGCCTCCACTGCGTGTTACCGCAGCTTCACCCTGCTCATGGGTAGATCGCCCTGGCTTCGGGTCGTACCCCCAGGAACTCTGTCGCCCTCGTTACAGGACTCGCTTTCGCTGTGGCTCCGTCGCTGAACGACTTAGCCTCGCTCCTGAGGAGTAACTCGCCGGATCATAATGCAAAAGGCACGCAGTCAGTCGTGACAGAGCCGAAGCCCTGCCCAACCTCCTACCGCTTGTATGCATGTCGTTTCAGGATCTCTTTCACTCCCCGCACTGGGGTGCTTTTCACCTTTCCCTCACGGTACTCGTTCACTATCGGTCACACGAGAGTCTTTAGCCTTGGAGGGTGGTCCCCCCGGTTTCACGCCCGATTACTCGGGTCGGGCGTTACTCAGGAACTCCACTACGCACCGTTCATCGTCTTCGCCTACCGGGCTTTCACCGTCTCTGGCGGGCCGTTCCAAGCCACTTCGACTGACTTCACGATGCGCGTCTGTGGGTCCTACAACCCCGCGGCCACAAGGACCTCGGTTTGGGCTCTACCCCGTTCGCTCGCCGCTACTTGGGGCATCTCGGTTGATTTCTCTTTCCACCAGGTACTTAGATGTTTCAGTTCCCTGGGTTCGCTCGCCTTTCGGCGTGACCGCCATTCCTGACGGCCGGGTTTCCCCATTCGGAAATCCTGGGATCAAAGCGTGTGTGCCGCTCCCCCAGGCTTATCGCAGCTTACCGCGTCCTTCATCGCCTTCGTGTGCCAAGGCATCCTCGACATGCATTCGCTCGCTTGACTACAAACATGTAATCCAGCAGAGCACGCGCGATCTACAACGAGTGATCAGATTTATCGGTGTGGCGCTTGCGCGCCTTTCGTCGAAATCGTGTCACTAGTGTGATTCGTTATCCCACGAACACTACCATCTTCCGTTGTCAAACAGCGTGTGATCACGTGCGCCCGAGGGCCCACGCACCAGCTGAAAAGATGAGTCAGAGAGAGCCCGCGCAGCGTACGAGGCGAGCGACTATCCGGTAGCGCTTTCGTGCCACGCCGAAGCGGGCCTACTCGCAGCTCCGTTAAGGAGGTGATCCAGCCGCAGGTTCCCCTACGGCTACCTTGTTACGACTTCGCCCCAGTCATTGCGCTCGCCTTAGGCGGCTTGGTCCCTTGCGGGTTCCGACACCGACTTCGGGCGCTCACAACTTCCATGGCGTGACGGGCGGTGTGTACAAGGCCCGGGAACGTATTCACCGTGGCGTAGCTGATCCACGATTACTAGCGATTCCAGCTTCATGTAGTCGAGTTGCAGACTACAATCCGAACTGAGGACCGGTTTGGGGATTGGCATACTCTCGCGAGCTAGCGACCCTCTGTCCGGCCCATTGTAGCACGTGTGTAGCCCTAGACGTAAGAGCCATGATGACTTGACGTCATCCCCGCCTTCCTCCGGTTTGGCACCGGCAGTCCCCCTAGAGTCCCCGGCTTTACCCGCTGGTAACTAAGGGTGAGGGTTGCGCTCGTTGCGGGACTTAACCCAACATCTCACGACACGAGCTGACGACAGCCATGCAGCATCTGTGCTGGAACTCCGAAGAGGGGCTCACGTTTCCGCAAGCTTTCTCCAGCATGTCAAGCCTAGGTAAGGTTCTTCGCGTTGCGTCGAATTAAACCACATGCTCCACCGCTTGTGCGGGCCCCCGTCAATTCCTTTGAGTTTCAGCCTTGCGGCCGTACTCCCCAGGCGGGGTACTTCATGCGTTAGCGTCGGCACCCAGGGGGTCGCTCCCCCAGACACCTAGTACCCATCGTTTACGGCGTGGACTACCAGGGTATCTAATCCTGTTTGCTCCCCACGCTGTCGCGCCTCAGTGTCAGCAAATGCCCAGCAGGCCGCCTTCGCCACTGGTGTTCTTTCGGATCTCTACGCATTCCACCGCTACACCCGAAATTCCACCTGCCTCTACATCGCTCAAGCTTGGCAGTTCGCACGGCAGATCCGGGGTTGAGCCCCGGACTTTCACCACACGCTTACCTAGCCACCTACGCGCCCTTTACGCCCAGTGATTCCGGACAACGCTCGCACCCTCTGTATTACCGCGGCTGCTGGCACAGAGTTAGCCGGTGCTTCCTCACCCGGTACCGTCAGTCCCCACGAATGGGGAGGTTCGTCCCGGGCAACAGTGGTTTACGCCCCGAAAGGCTTCATCCCACACGCGGCGTCGCTGCGTCAGACTTTCGTCCATTGCGCAATATTCCCCACTGCTGCCTCCCGTAGGAGTCTGGGCCGTGTCGCAGTCCCAATGTGGCTGGCCATCCTCTCAGACCAGCTACCCGTCGTCGCCTTGGTGAGCCGTTACCTCACCAACTAGCTGATAGGCCGCGAGCACCTCGATTTGCCCCGGAGGTTTCCTCACCAAGCGATGCCGCTCGATGAACGTATGCGGTATTACCCGGCCGTTGGGCCGGCTATCCCCCACAAATCGGAAGCTTGCTCACGTGTTACGCACCCGTTCGCCGGTTACCCTTGCGGGCCCCCGTGACTTGCATGTGTTAAGCACGCCGCCAGCGTTCGTCCTGAGCCAGGATCAAACTCTCCAATAGAAAGTTTCAAATGGCTCTTCCGAATCGCTGTCACGCTGTCATCGCATGACAGCGTTATTCGGAATCACAAAAATTGTTCGGTCTTGAACTCTCCCTCGGCCCCGAACGGGACACGAGATCCACGAGTTCGCCTCGCACACTTTGCGATCTTTCTCTGACTCGATTGTCAATCAACTCGGTTTGCTCGGCGGCGTTTCCGCGCCAGCCCATCAAAATACCATCGCGAGTGTCTACCGTCAAGGGGGTCAAAAAAGATTTTTTCGACGCCGACCGCAGACACGCCCCAACCGGAAAACCCAACTCCGGAGGGATTCCAACCCTAACGCTTTCGCGCCTCGCATGCAACCCCCCGCCGCACTCAGTGGACGGCTCGCACGGCCCGCTCCTCCGTGGCACATTCGGAGCGGTCGCGTCTCGCACCCAGCAGGACACGCCCGTCACGCCGCACCACCTGGCGCTCGGACCTCTGCCCCACCCTCGAATGACCGACTCCCCTCGGCCCACCGATTCACGCCGTGATTTCCTCGCCACCCTCTCCGCGCTCGGCGTCGCCAGCGGACTCTTCCCTGGCCTCCTCTACGCCAAGGTCACCGCGGGGGAGGAGATCACCGATGCCTCGATCGTCGCCGCCGCCGAGATCGCCGGCGTGCAGTTCACCGACGAAGAGCGCGCCCTCATGCTCGACGGGCTCAAGCGACAGACCGCGCAACTCCAGCGACTGCATCGCACCCCGATCGCGAACGCCGTCGCCCCGGCGATGATCTTCACCCCGCTCCCCCGACAGGATGCCGTCCCGCGCGGTCCGCAGCGGCCGATCGAACTCACGCGCATCGCGACCCCCGCGACACCCGCGCGTCTCGAATCGCTCGCCTACGCCTCGGTCACCGAACTCGCCGCGCTCGTGCGCACCCGCGCCGTCACCAGTGTGGCGCTGACCGAGATGTACCTCGCGCGACTCGAGCGCCTCGACCCACAGCTCCAGTGCGTCACCTCGCTCACGCGAGAGCGCGCCCTGCGGCAGGCGCGCGCGGCGGACGCCGAGATCGCAGCTGGTCGGTACCGCGGGCCACTCCACGGGATCCCCTGGGGGGCGAAGGATCTCCTCGCCGTGCAGGGGTACCCCACCACCTGGGGGACGGCGCCGTATCGGTCGCAGTCGTTCGATGCCGACGCGACGGTCGTTGAACGACTCGACCGCGCGGGGGCGGTGCTGATCGCCAAACTCACCCTGGGCGAACTCGCCATGGGCGACCGGTGGTATGGCGGGATGACGCGCAACCCCTGGAAGCTCGATCAGGGCGCCAGTGGCTCCTCCGCCGGCCCCGGATCGGCGACCGCGGCCGGATGCGTCGGCTTCTCGATCGGCTCAGAGACCCTCGGATCGATCTCCTCCCCGAGCACACGCAACGGCGTCACAGGGCTCCGCCCGACCTTCGGCCGTGTGCCGCGCACGGGGGCGATGGCGTTGAGCTGGTCGATGGATAAGCTCGGGCCGATGTGCCGAACCGTGGAGGATTGCGCGCTCGTCTTCGCTGCGATCCATGGCCCCGACCAGCGCGATCAGACGGTGCACGCCGCCCCATTCAACTGGGATGGGAACGCCTCCCTCCGCGGCCTCAAAGTGGGGTATGTGAAGAGCGCCTTCGAGCTTCCGGCGGAGCGCCGCCCGACCAAAGTGTTCGACGATGCCGCGCTGGACGACCTCCGGCGTCTGGGGATCGACCTGATCCCGGTCGAGCTCCCGGCGTTCGACTACGATGCGATGCGAATCATCCTCACCGCCGAGGCCGGGGCGGCATTCGACGAACTCACGCGCTCGGGACGGGTGCGGGAAATGGTCCAACAAGGGCCGGGATCCTGGCCCAACACCTTCCGCACGGTGCGTCTCATCCCCGCGGTCGATTACCTCAACGCGAACCGGGTCCGGACGCTGGCGATCGAGGCGTGGGACCGGCTGATGCAGCGAGTGGACGTGATCGTCACGCCGACGAATGCCGGGGCGCAACTCACCGCGACGAACCTCACCGGGCATCCCGCGGTGATCCTCCCGCATGGCTTCCGCGAGGATGGGACCCCGGTCTCGCTCACCTTCCTCGGCCGACTCTTCGGGGAGGAGGGGATGCTACGGGTGGCGCATGCGTATCAGCGAAACACCGTGCACCACCTGAGGCATCCGAACCTCTGACCCCTCCTACCTGACACCAACAGAAAAAGGCCCGCCCCGGAGGAGCGGACCTTCCCAAGAATGCGCCGTGTAGGAATCGAACCTACAACCTAGTGATTAAGAGTCACTTGCTCTGCCAATTGAGCTAACGGCGCGAACAGCCACTGCATCCCTTCCCACGAGGCGCGCCAGGAGGGAATCGAACCCCCGACCCACAGCTTAGAAGGCTGTTGCTCTATCCAACTGAGCTACTGGCGCTTCGCACACTGCTCCGTCGTTCCTTGCCTCCCGTCCCTCGCGACCCGATCGGGGCGGCCGGATTCGAACCGGCGACCTCCTGCTCCCAAAGCAGGCGCGATACCGGGCTACGCTACGCCCCGCCAACCCCGAAGAATAGCCAGCCTCGTCGCGAGGGTCAACCGGTGCCCGGCGCGTCTTGCTCGAGTGCTGCGAGGAGCGCCGCGAAGGCCCGCGCGCGATGACTCACCTCCCCCTTCGCCTCGCGACCCACCGCACCGAACGCGGCCCCGAGGTCATCGCTCCAGAAGAGGGGATCGTATCCGAACCCCTCACTGCCGACAGGCGACTCGAGGATTCGCCCCTCACAGCTCCCATGTCCGATCCACTCCCGATCACCGCATCGCGCGACCATCACGCAGACGAAGCGCGCGCGGCGGTCCGCGATCCCCTCGAGCGCACGGAGCAACGCCCCATTGTTCTCCGCGTAGAGTGCGGCGCCGGTGGCGTGCGACCCGGTCCACCGCTTGCTCCGCACACCGGGCTGGCCACCGAGGGCGAGGACCTCGAGCCCTGAGTCATCGGCGACGACGATGCGCCCCGGGAGCCGTTCGGCGAACCAGGCCGCCTTCGCTCTGGCATTCGCCTCGAAGGTGTCGTGGACCTCGAGGGCGTCCTCGGCGGGATCCTCCTCGGGGAGCCCGGCCTCACGCAGATCGATCGCGGTGTGGCCGCGCGCGGCACAGAGCGCGGCGAGCTCCCGCCCCTTCCCCTCGCTCCGTGTCGCGAGGATGAGCGGGGCGCGACTCATGGCAGCCCGAGCGCCTGCCGTTGCGCGAGGTCGAGCGCCTGGATCCCCGACGCCGCGAGATCGAGGAGCGTGTCGAGCTCGCCGCGCGCGAAGGTCCCATGCTCCCCGGTCCCCTGGACCTCCACGAAGCGCCCCTCGCTGCTCATCACGACGTTCGCGTCGACATCGGCGCGCACATCCTCCTCGTATTCGAGGTCGAGCACCGGCGCGCCACCCACGACGCCGACGCTGACCGCGGCGACGCGTCGCTTCACCGGGGAGACGGCGATCCGCTTGGTGCGCACCATCCAGTCGAAGGCCTCGCAGACGGCGACCGCCGCACCGGTGATCGCCGCGGTGCGCGTCCCGCCGTCGGCCTGAAGCACATCGCAATCGACCTTGAGGGTGAACTCCCCCCATTTGAAATCGTCGAGCATGGCGCGGACGCTGCGGCCGATGAGGCGTTGGATCTCCTGCGTACGCCCCCCGACCTGCCCCCGCTCACGCGCGGTGCGGGTGTGCGTGGCGCGCGGGAGCATCGCGTATTCCGCGGTGAGCCATCCCTCCCCCTTCCCCTTCTTCCAGCCCGGCACCCCATCCTCGACGCTCACGGCGCAGAGGACGCGGGTGTTGCCGAAGGCAATCAGGCAGGACCCCTCGGCGTTGGGCGCAGCGCCACGCGCGAGGCTCACCGCGCGGAGGGCGTCCGCGGCGCGGCCGTTGGGACGGGCGACAGGATCAGGTGAGACGATGGGCACGCAGCTTCTCGATGATCGAGGTGGTGGACTGCCCGGGGGTGAGCGGGATGATCACCACCCGGCCGCCGCGGGCACGCACGACCTCGGCGCCGACGACGGTCTCGGGGCGATAGTCGCCCCCCTTCACGATGACATCCGGTGCCAGTGCCCGCACGAGCTCGGCGGGGGTGTCCTCGTCGAAGACGACCACGGCATCGACCATCTCGAGCGCGGCGAGCACGTAGGCGCGCTCCCCCTCCGACCGCACGGGACGGTCATCACCCTTCCCGAGCCGACGCACGGAGGCGTCGCTGTTGAGACCGACGATGAGATGCGCCCCTTCGGCGCGCGCACCGCGCAGCACGTCGATGTGCCCCGGGTGCAGGAGATCGAAGACGCCGTTGGTGAAGACCACCGGACCGGTGCAGCCGGCGCGCCACGCCGCGGCCTCCGCTCGCGTCATGATCTTCCGCTGCGGGTCACTGGCGACGCTCACCACTGCGACTGCGCCCCCTCGATGATCTCGGTGACGATCCGCTCGATCGCCTGCTTGCGCCCTTCCGCCTCGCCGCGGTCGGCGTACTCCCCTTCCGCCGAGACCCCGGTCTTCTGCCAGAGGACCTTCCCGGTGACCTGATCGACGATCTCGATATCGACGAGGACGCGAAGGCGGCGGCGCGCCGAGGTGGCCTGGTTGGGATTCGCGCTGAAGCCAACCGGGATGTCGAGCTCATAGCGCGTGATCGTGCCGCGGACGACGGCACTCGCGCGCTCCTCCGGGGCGTCCCGGAGCCCGAGGCGGGCCTGCATCCCCTGCCGGAGGGCCTCCTGCAGTTCGCGCGGCAGCTCGGGCGTGGCGGTCTCGTTGTCGAAGGGCATCACCGCGACGGTGCGGATGTGCGTCGGGAGACCGCCCCCGGCGAAGCCGTAGAGGCAGCCCGTGAGGGTCGCGGTGAACAGCAGGGCGAGCAGCCCACGAAGCGGCCGATGCATCAGGGGAAGGTACTGACGGCGGCTTCGAGTCGGCCACGGAAGGTGGCGGGGATGGCGATCGGGCGGTTGTCGGCGTCGATGCTCACGAGATCGGTGGTGGCATCGGCGACGCGCTCGATCGCCCCATCGGGCCGACGTCGGGTGAGGCGATAGGCGAAGGAGACCATCCGCGAGCGGGCGTCGGTGAGTCGCGTGGCGATCGAGATCTCGTCGTCGTAACGGGCGGCGGCCCGATAGCGCAGATGGGCATCGGCGACGGCGAGCCGCACGCCGGCGGCCTCCATCTCGGCATACGAGACGCCGAGGTGGCGGATGAAGTCGGTGCGCCCGACCTCGCACCAGACGAGGTAGTTGGCGTGGTAGGCCACCCCCATCTGATCGGTCTCGGCGTAGCGCACCCGGATCTGCGACTCGGACTGCATGGAGAACAGTCTAATCGAGCCGACGAGGTCCGGGGCCCTCCCGGTGAGCGGTGCGCGCCGGCCCTCGCACCCGCCCGCCTCGGTGTGGTGCCGACCGCGGGTCCGGTGTACGATTCGACTGATGCTTCCCGCCCCCTGCTACGTGATCGCCGACGCCCACCTCGGCGTGGCACCGGCCGAGACCGAGCGCGAGCTCCTGGCCTTCCTTCGCGCCTTCCCGAGCGATGGGCGCTCGCTGGTGATCAACGGGGACCTCTTCGACTTCTGGTTCGAGTGGAAGGAGGCGGTGCCGCGGCGTGGGGTGCGCGTGCTCGGGGAACTGGCGCGCCTGCATGACGCCGGCGTGGAGCTCCTCTGGATCGCCGGGAACCATGATTGCTGGGGGGGCGAGGTCCTCCGCCGGGACCTCGGGCTCAACTATCACGTCGGGTCGTGGCGTGGGCCGATCGGCGGATGGGACACACTGATCGAACACGGGGATGGGCTACGCGACGTGGAGGATGCCCCATACCGGCGGCTTCGGCGTGTGCTCCGGCACCCCTGGAGTGTCTGGGCGTATCGATGGATCCATCCCGACCTCGGGACCTGGCTGGCGCTCCGGAGCTCGCACACGAGCCGGAACATGCGGCCGCGGGATGGGGGGGAGGGGCTGCGACAGGTCGCGGCGACGACGCTCTCGAGCGGAGGGGCGCCCCAGCTCTATGTGCTCGCCCACTCCCACGTGGCGGCGCTGGAGCCTCTGGGCGCGGGGATCTTTGCGAACCCCGGCGCCTGGCTCGACGGTCCGCAAGCGCTCAAGATCACCGCCGACCGGATCGAGCGGTTGACCTGGCAGTCGGGACGGTTCGAGGTGACGCAGTCCCTGCCGCATCCGGGAGTGACCGGCGGCGCCTCGGGCGCGGCGGTCAGCGGCGGTTAGCGGCGGTTAGCGGCGGTTAGCGGCGGTTAGCGGCGGTTAGCGGCGGTTAGCGGCGGTTAGCGGCGGCGCAACGACGCGCTGACGCGCGCCCCCGTGGCGGTCGGCGTCACGCCGATGCGGACGGGGAGATCCCAGAGCTGCGCCGCGACGAAGGCGTCGGCGCCGGCGAAGAGATGATTGAAGACGAGGACCGCCAGCCAGTCCTCGTAGTGCAATCGGCGCGTACGCACGTAGGCCTCGGTGTAGCGCGGCACGCTCCACTCGGCGACCTGCAGGCCGCCATTGTTCGTGCGCGCCGGGAGCCCGGTCACCGGATCGGTCACATAGCGCAGCGGCATCGAGTCGCCCGCGAAGGACCGCGCGATCCGCAGATCCTCGGCGGAGCGATGCACGAGGGCGAGCCCGACGGCCTCGATGAGGAAGAACATCCCACCCGCGGTCGCGCGATCGAGCTTCGCCTGCCCCGCGCCCGGCAGCAGGAGCGAGTAGAGGAAGGCGCGGCGGGGCGAGATGGGGGGGGCGCCGATGCCGGCGCGTGCGGAGTCGGCCTGCTGTGCCCGGAGGGGCATCGGAGCCACGGCAGCGCCCGCCACCGTGGCGGTCAGGGCCATCCCGAGGATGAGGCGAGTGGAGCGCATCAGCGGAATCTGACCCGCGAAGCCGACATGGGTTCCCGAGCGGAGAGGGCGAGGCAGGAGCGAGTGGCAGGAGCGAGTGGCGGGAGCGTGTGGGAATCGAACCCACCCAGCCCGACGTGATCGGGCCGCTACGGTTTTGAAGACCGCGGGGACCACCAGGCCCCAGCCACCCCCAGACAGGGAAGATAGTCGGGAGATGGGGTGGGAAGCTGACGGCTGAAGGCTGAAGGCTGGAAGCCAACTGCATTGAGCTTTCAGCCTTCAGCCTTCAGCCTCACGCCAACCCTATCCTCGGGCCCCGCTCCCATCCGCTGACATGCCCGATCACCGTCGCGCCGGGCACCATCGCGAGGTAGGTCGCGACGTGGTCGGGGGGGAGGGTGACGAGGAGGCCACCGGAGGTCTGCGGGTCGGTGAGGAGGGCGCGCCAGTCCTCGCCGGCGTCGTTCCAGTCGAGCTCGGCGTCGACCCACTGCGCATTGCGGCCGGCCCCGCCCGTCGCATAGCCGGCGGCGAGCGCCTCCCGTGCCCCGGGGAGGAGGGGGATCGCGTCGAGATGCAGGGTGACGCGCACGCGGCTCGCGCGCGTGACATGCACGAGATGTCCGAGGAGCCCGAAGCCGGTGACATCGGTCGCGCAGCGCGCGCCGAGCTCGACCGCGGTGCGCGAGGCGAGGGCGTTCAAGGTGGCCATGCTCTGGTAGAGCGCCTCCGCATGCGCCGGCGCGAGCGCGCCGCGCTTCCCGGCCGTCGCGAGGATCCCGGTGCCGATGGGCTTGGTGAGGATCACCTGCTCTCCCGGCCGCGCATTCGCATTGGAGAGGATCCGATCGGGGTGCACCTGTCCGGTGACGGAGAGGCCGTACTTGAGCTCCTCGTCGGTGACGGTATGCCCACCGACGATCCGCGCCCCCGCCTCGTGCACCGCGTCCTGTCCACCGCGGAGGATCTCCGTGAGCACCGCGAGCGGAAGGGTCTTCTCGGGGAACCCGACGATGTTCATCGCGGTGAGCGGGGTCCCGCCCATCGCATAGACATCGGAGAGGGCGTTCGCCGCCGCGACGCGCCCGAAGCGATACGGATCGTCGACGATGGGGGCGAAGAAATCCACCGTCTGCACGAGGGCGAGATCGTCGGACAGCCGAAAGACCCCCGCGTCGTCGAAGGTCTCGCGACCGACGAGCAATCGGGGATCGGATTCGCGCGGCAGCGGCGCGAGCGCGGCGGACAGGTCACCCGGACCCATCTTGGACGCTCAGCCAGCGCAGCGGGCGAATTGCGTCAGGCGGAAGATCTCGTCGCGCGTCATGGGTGGATGAAGGGGCCGCGCGCCGATCCCGCAGGACCGACGCCCGGACGGTGCACGATCAATCGGGGAGCTTGGCGACGAGTTCGACCTCGACGCTCACGCCACGCGGGAGCGCCGCCACCTGCACGGTGGAGCGCGCCGGACGAGCGGTGCCGAGGGCAGCCTCGTAGACCTCGTTGAAGCGCGGGAAGTCGGTCATGTCCTGCAGGAAGACCGTGGTCTTCACGACGTCCTTCCACGAGGCCCCCGCCGCATGCAGCACCTGCTGCAGGTTCTCGAGGACGCGGCGCGTCTGCGGGACGATATCGCCCGCGACGACCTCCATCGTGGCCGGATCGAGCGGGATCTGGCCGGCGGTGAAGAGGAAGCCGCCAGCGATCGTCGCCTGGCTGTAGGGACCGATCGCCGCGGGGGCGGCCTCGGTGCTGAGCGTGCGTACGGGCATCAGTCGCTCCTAGAAGAGTCCGGTGATCGCGCCATCGGGGAGGATGGCCATGCGCTCGGCGGCGGGGGCCTTGGGGAGCCCTGGCATCGTCATGATCTCGCCGCACTGCGCGACGACGAAGCCCGCCCCCGCCACAGGGTAGACATCGTTCACGGTGACGCGGAGGCCGGAGGGCCGCCCGAGCTTGGTCGCATCGTCCGAGAGGGAGTATTGCGTCTTCGCCATGCAGATCGGGGTGTTCCCGAGCCCGATGCTCTCAAGGTACGCGATCGCACGCTCGGCCTTGGCGCTGTAGTCGGCGCCCTCGCCGCCGTACACCTTCTTCACGATGGTGTCGATCTTCTCCTTGATCGGCTTGGCGGCGTCGTAGAGGGGCGCGTACTTGGACTTGCCTCCATTGAGGATGTCGAGCACCTCGCGCGCGAGGGCCTCCCCCCCTGCCCCCCCCTTCGCGAACACCTCGCAGAGCGCGACGCGCGCGCCCGCCTTCTCCGCCGCCTCGCGCACGATCGCGATCTCGGCGTCGGTATCGGTGCCGAACCGGTTGATCGCCACGACGAGCTCCATCCCGAACTGCCGGACGTTCGCGATGTGATGCTCGAGGTTGACCACCCCGGCGCGGAGCGCCTTGAGATCCTCGGTGGCGAGCTCGGTCTTCTTCGCGCCGCCGTTCATCTTGAGGGCCCGGATGGTGGCGACGAGGACCGCGGCCTCGGGCGTGATCCCGCCGAAGCGGCACTTGATGTCGAAGAACTTCTCCGCGCCGAGGTCGGAGCCGAAGCCGGCCTCGGTGACGACGACATCGCCGACCGCGAGCGCGGCGCGCGTGGCGAGGATCGAGTTGCACCCGTGGGCGATGTTGCCGAAGGGGCCGGCGTGCACGAAGGCCGGACCGCCCTCCAGCGTCTGCACGAGATTCGGGCGGATCGCGTCCTTGAGGAGCATCGCCATCGCGCCGTGCGCCTTGAGATCGCGCGCGTACACCGGCTGGCGATCGACGCCGTACGTGGAGCCGACGATGATGTTCCCGAGGCGCTCCTCAAGGTCGGCGGCGCTGGTCGCGAGCGCGACGATCGCCATGATCTCGGAGGCCGGGATGATCACGAAGCGCTCCTCACGCACCACGCCCTCGCTCGGGCCCCCGAGGCCGATGATGACCTTCCGGAGCGCACGGTCGTTCATGTCGATCGTGCGCGGCCAGGTGATGCGGCGCGGATCGATGTTGAGGGTGTTCCCCTGCTGGAGATGGTTGTCGAGCATCGCGCTCAGGAGCGCATGCGCCGACGAGATGGCATGGAAGTCGCCGGTGAAGTGCAGGTTGATGTCGTCCATCGGGAGGACCTGCGCGTAGCCGCCGCCGGCCGCGCCCCCCTTCACCCCGAAGACGGGGCCGAGTGAGGGCTCACGGATGCAGAGCACCGCGTTGGTCCCGATCTTCCGCAGCGCCTGGGCAAGCCCGACGGAGGTCGTGGTCTTCCCCTCCCCCGCCGCAGTCGGGTTGATCGCGGTCACGATCACGAGCTTCCCCTTGGCAGGTCGCGTCGTGAGCTCGAGGGCGACCTTGGCCTTGTACTTGCCGTAGAGGTCGAGGTCATCAGGCCCGAGGCCGATCTCGGCGGCCACGTCGGTGATAGGGCGCAGGGTCGCGGCCTGCGCGATCGCGATGTCGGAGGGGACGGTCATGGGGGAATCCTACTCGGGGGAAGGAGTGGGGGGAACGTCCGGACTCAGAGCTGGAAGAGCCGACGCGTGTTCTGCACGACCACCTCGCCGAGCGCCACGGGATCGACGCCGCGGACCTCGGCGAGCCGTCGTAGGGTGTACGCACACCAGGCCGGCTCGTTGCGATGCCCGCGGTGCGGGACCGGCGCGAGGAAGGGACAATCGCTCTCGACGAGGAGGCGATCCGCCGGGATCATGCGCAGGAGGTCGAGATCGTCCCACTTCTTGAAGGTGATGATCCCGCTGAAGGAGCAGTACCACCCGACGGTGAGTGCCGCCTCGGCGAGTGACGCGGGGCCGCCGAAGCAGTGCAGCACCCCGCGGACCCCGGCCTCACCGGCCTCGCGGACCATCGCGATGGTATCATCGACCGCCTCACGGGTATGGACGACGACGGCGCGGCCGCTCCCCTGCGCGATGGCGAGCTGATCGGCGAAGGCGCGGCGCTGCTGGGGCCGCGGGGCATGGTCATAGTGGTAATCGAGTCCGCACTCCCCGACGGCCACCGCGCCGTCGTGCATCGCCTCCTCGAGGGCGGGGCCGTCGCGGCGAGGATCGTAGTCGGCGGCATCGTGGGGGTGGACCCCGGCGGTCCACCAGAGCTCGCCGGGATGCTGGCCGGCGAGCTCCCGTGCCCGTGCCGCGGCCGCGAGCGACTCGCCGATGCAGATGACCCCGAGGCCCCCCACCTCCCGGAGGCGCCGCAGGACCTCGTGACGATCCGCATCGAACGACTCACCCGCGAGATGGGCGTGCGAATCGATGAACGGGACCGGTGGGAACGACGGGGCCCCGACGCCGCCCTGGCGCCGGGGCCCCGCACCTGCGGATGGCTCGGTGCTCACGCCTTGGCGGCGCGGGCCTGGGGAGCCGCCTCGTTGCGATGCGGCCACTTGGATTCGATCCAGCGGAGCAGCGGCGCGGCGATGTAGATGGAGCTGAAGGTCCCGACGAGGATGCCGAAGAGGAGCACCCAGGCGAAGGGACGGATCACCGAGCCACCGAAGATGAGGAGCGCGAGCAGGGTCGCGAGCGTGGTGGTCCCGGTCATGACCGTGCGCGGGAGGGTCTCGTTCACCGAGCGGTTGAGCAGCTCGTAGAGCGGCATCTTGCGATGCGCCTTCAGGTTCTCGCGCACCCGGTCGAAGACGACGACGGTGTCGTTCATCGAATAGCCGATGACGGTGAGCACCGCGCCGACGACGAAGATCGAGATCTCGAGGTCCATGTACATCATGAACGCCATCGTGGCGGCCAGGTCATGGATCGTCGCGATCACCGCCGCGACGCCGAAGCGCCATTCGAAGCGCCAGGCGAGGTAGACGAGCGTGAGGGCGAAGGCGATGAGGGTCGCGATCACCGCCTGCGACCGGAGCTCGCCCCCGACGCGCGGACTCACCGCGGCGGTCCGCCCGATGACGAACGACGCATCGCCGAAGCGGGCCCGGAGGGTCCGCTCGATCTGCTGGCTCACCGTCTCGGCGCCCGCCTCGAGCTGCGCGACCTGCTGCGACTCCTGCGCGCGGATCACGATCTCCGTGGGGGCGCCGTAGGTGAAGATCTCGGCGTCGCCGAGCCCCGCCCCGCTGATGGCCGCGCGCACGTCCGCGATGGCCGGCGCCTCACGGAATGTGAGCTCCATCTGCGTGCCGCCGGTGAACTCGATGCTGTAGTTGAAGCCCCGGATGGGGATGAGGATCACGGCCGGGATCACGAAGACCGCGACGGTGATGACCGAGAGCTTCCACTGCTTGAGGAAGTCCCACGAGGTGTTGTGGAGGATACGCAGCATCAGATGCTCAGGGTCTTGGCGGTCTGATTCTTCGACAGCCAGAGGAGGAAGAGGGTGCGCACGACATAGATCGCCGAGATGAGCGAGGCGAAGATGCCGGCGAGGAGGGCGACCGCGAAGCCGCGGACCGGCCCGGTCCCGAACTGGTAGAGGATCGCCGCGGTGAGCGCGGTGGTGACGTGCGTGTCGACGATCGCGCTCCAAGCGTGATCGAAGCCGTCGTCGATCGCCATGCGGAGGGAGCGACCGGCGTCGAGCTCCTCACGGATGCGCTCAAAGATCAGGAAGTTCGCATCGACCGCCATGCCGATCGAGAGCACGAAGCCCGCGAGCCCCGGCAGGGTCAGGGTGGCGTCGAAACCGGCGAGGATCGCCAAGGTCACGAGCACATAGAAGGCGAGCCCGCAGATCGCGAGGAAGCCGGAGAAGCGGTAGTAGACCACCATGATCAGCACGACGAGCGCGAGGCCCAACGCGCCAGAGAGGAGCCCCTGGCGGATGGCGTCCTCCCCGAGGCTGGCGCCGATGGTACGCGCCTCCGCGACCTTGAGCGGCACGGGGAGCGCGCCCGCGCGGAGCACGAGCGCGAGATCCTGTGCGGCCTGCAGGTCACGCCCGCCCATCGTGATCTGCCCACGGGCCCCGATCGCACTCTGGATCACCGGGGCGCTCATGACCTTGTCGTCGAGGACGATCGCCATGTTGTCGCCGATGTGCTTCGCCGTCTCGTTGCGGAAGCGGCGTCCCCCCTCGTTGTTGAAGACGAAGTCGACCTTGGCCCCCTCCAGGGGATCCTGGTTCGGCTTGGCGTCGACGAGGTAGGTGCCGTCGATGATCGCACGGGACTCGAGCACGTACAGCGTGCGATAGACCAGGGTCCCCGACGCGAGGGAGTCGGTACCCCAGCGCACATCCTTACCCGGCGGGAGCGCCGCCTGGATCTCGGGCGTCCGCAGGAGGGCGTCGATCTGCCCGAAATCGGCGGAGGCGACGAGGTACTGGCCCGGGAGCTGGCCCGGCACGAGCGCGCGTCGGAACGGCCCATCGGTCGAGGTCCCCGTCGTGTCCGCGGTCGCGGTGGAATCGACGGTCTGCAGGAGCGATCCGAGGGCGTTGGCCGCCGGCCGGCTCGTGGTATCCGTCGCCTTGGCGAGCCCCTTGTCCTTCACGATCCCATCGAGCCGCGGCACGACCCGCTCCAGCGCCTGCGACTCATCGGTGATCTGGAAGCGCAGGAAGGCGGCGCGCTGCACGACCTCCTCGGCGCGACGCGGATCCTCGATGCCCGGGAGCTCGACCATGATGCGGTCATTGCCGAGCTTCTGCACCACCGGCTCGGCGACGCCGAACTCGTCGATGCGCGTGCGCACGACCTTCATGGCGCGATCGAGCGCATCGCTCACATCCGCGATGGTCTGCCGCGACTGGTCGACCTCGAGGGTGAGCTGGATCCCGCCCTGGAGATCGAGCCCGCGCTTGAGCGGGACGCGCGAGACGGTGTCGTAGACGAAGACCCCGTCGCGCTTGACGCGCTCGACCACCTGACGAGGGAAGAGGGCCCAGACGGAGGCGGCGATGAGGGCCGCGATCACGAGGAGCCGAGACTTCACGTTCTGCATGCAGACGCGGGATAGGGGGAACGGTTGGACTGCAACCTCGAAGACTACCCCCCGCCGACATCCAAGTCAATCACGCGCAAGGGGTTGCGTGCCTCGCAGACGCGTTGTCGGACCGGCCGCTGTCGGGGACCCCGCGCCGGGGCTCAGCTGAGGACGCGCCGGGCCGCCGCCTCGTCCTTCCGGAGCTGTGCGATGAGGGCCTCGGGCCCTTCGAATCGCTGGGTCTCCCGGAGCCGAGCGACCAGGTCGACCCGCACCCACTGGCCGTAGAAATCCCCGGTGACGTCGAACCCATGGACCTCCACAGTCCGCTCGGCCTCACCGAAGGTCGGCCGCCCCCCGAGGTTCATCATCCCACCGATGGCCCCGGCTCGGGTCTGGACCCGCACCGCGTACACGCCGTCGGGGGGGAGGAGTTTATGGGAATCGGGGAGGGCGACGTTGAGGGTGCGGAAGCCGAGGTCGCGCCCCCGCCCCGCCCCCGGGACCACCGTCCCGGCGATGGCGTAGGGGCGACCGAGCCCATCGGCGGCACGCTCGAGGTCACCGCCGGCGACCGCGCGTCGGATCGAGGTGGAGGAGATGGGACGCCCATCGCTCCCCTCGACCGCGGGGACGACCTCGACCCCGAAGCCGCGCGCGGCGCCGAGCGCCTGGAGCACCGAGACATCCCCGGAGCGCCCCCGACCGAAGCCGTGGTCGTACCCGATCAGCAGGTGCCGGAGCCCAAGCCGATCGCGCAGGACGTGATCGACGAAGGCTTCGGCGTCGTACGCCGCGAGGGTGCGTGTGAACGGGAGCACCACGACGTCGTCGAGCGGGCTCTCCGCGAGGCACTCCGTCTTCTCGACCCCGACGGTGAGCAGCGGCGGGGCGGCGGCGGGGTTCACCACCTGCAACGGGTGCGGCGAGAAGGTCACGAGCACCGAAGGCAGTCCACGCTCCCGCGCGGCGGTCGCGAGCCGATCGAGCACGAGACGGTGGCCCCGATGGACGCCATCGAAGGTGCCGACGGTGCAGACGGTGCCGCCGGCGAGCGCGGGGATCGGCGTCAGGCGCTCAGGCCTCATGCATCACCACGCGGGGCTGCCAGCGATCGCCGCGACGCTCGGCGAGGGCGACAAGCGCGCCGGTCGCCGCGTTGGTCAGGGCGCCCCAGGTGCCCTCCACCGCCGCGGGGATGTCGATCCCTCGGACGACCTTGGCGACCTCCTCGGGAGCGAGCGGTTGCACGGGATGCGCGGGGAGTGCCGCAAGCGGCGGACGCAGCGTCGGTGTCACCGGCGACGGGCTCGCCGCGGTCACCTGCGATGGCGTCGCCGCCTCACGCAACCGGTCGAGCGTGACTGCGTCCTCGACCCGGAACGGCCCACTCCGCGTGCGACGTAAGGCCGTCAGGTGCGCCGCGCTCCCGACGGCACGCGCGAGATCCCGCGCGAGGGAACGGATGTACGTCCCCCCACCGCAGGTGATCCGCACATCGGCTTCGGCGATGCCCCCATCGGGCGACGGACGGAGCGCCAACACCTCCCACCGATGCACCTGGATCGTGACGGGCGCGAGGGCGACGCGCTCCCCCCGACGCGCCATCGCATAGGCGCGCTCGCCATCGATGCGCTTGGCCGAGTAGGCGGGAGGGACCTGCGCGATCGCCCCGACGAAGGTGGGGAGGGCGGCCAGCAGCGCCGCGCGCGTCGGAAGCGGTGCCTCGACGGTCACCGTTCCAAGGTGATCCTCGGTGTCGGTCTCCGAGCCGAAGCGGATCGTGGCCTCGTAGACCTTGGGCTCGCCGGCGAGATGCGGGAGGAGACGTGTGGCGCGCCCGACGAGGAGCACCAGCAGTCCCGTCGCGAAGGGATCGAGCGTGCCCCCATGCCCGATGCGCGATTCGTGCACCGCGCGACGCGCGACGCTCACGACGTCATGCGATGAGACGCCGATCGGTTTGTCGACGAGGAGGACCCCGTCAGTCGTCCCGGTCGTCTTCCGGCGCGGCATCGGCGGCGGGGGGCTGATGCAGCGAGGCGAGGAGGGTCTCGATCCGCGCCGCGCGCGCGACCGACTCATCGAGCCGGAAGTGGATCTCGGGGGCGAATTGGAGGCGGAGGGCCTTCCCCACCCGGCTCCGCAGATGCCCCGCCACCCCACCGAGGACCTCGAGCGCGGTGGTCTTCTCGGCCTCGGTCCCGAGGACGCTGACGTAGACCGTGGCGTGGCGCAGGTCCCGCGCCATCTCGACCGCCGTCACCGTGAGCAGCCCGGTGACGCGCGGATCCTTGAGGCCGTGGGACAGGAAGGCGGCGACCTCCTCGCGGACGGCCTCCGCCACGCGGTCCTGCCGCCGGGGATCACGTGGGGGCATCAGGAACCTCCCGTGCGGGACGCGCTCAGTTGGCCGATGCCGACTGGAGCGTCCGCGCGACCGACTCGGTGCGGTAGAGCTCGATCACATCGCCGACCTTGAGGTCGTTGAAGTTCTCGACGCCGATACCGCACTCGTACCCTTCCTTGACCTCCTTCACATCGTCCTTGAAGCGGCGGAGCGAGCCGATCGTGCCGTCGTAGACCTCGATCCCGTCGCGGACTACGCGCACGCGGCCCTGGCGGTTCATGATCCCCGAGCGGACGAAGCAGCCGGCGATGACGCCGATCTTCGGCACCTTGAAGGTCTCGCGGACCTCCGCCTCGCCGACGATGACCTCCTTCTCCTCCGGACGCAGGAGGCCCTCGAGCGCGGCGCGCACGTCGGCGACCGCCTCGTAGATGATGCGATAGAGCTTGATCTCGACGCCCTCACGATCGGCGGCGGCGCGGGCCTTGGTATCGGGCCGCACGTGGAAGCCGATGATGATCGCGCCCGACGCCTTGGCGAGGAGGATGTCGCTCTCGGTGACGGCGCCGACGGCGCGCGCCACGACCTCGACCTGCACCTCCTCGTTGCTGAGCTGCTGCAACGCGTCGGCGAGCGCCTCGGACGGACCGCCCTGGTCGGCCTTGATGAGGAGCTTGAGCTGGCGCTTCCCTTCGCCCGTCGAGGCCATGAAGTCCTCGAGGGAGACGGCGCCCTTCGCGGTGCGGCGACTGCGCGCCTCGCGATCGAGTCGCTCACGCCGCTGCGCGATCTCACGCGCCTCGGCCGCATCGAGCACGGCGATGAACTGATCGCCCGCCATCGGGACGCCCGTGAGCCCGAGCACCTGCACCGGGATCGCTGGACCGGCTTCCTTCACCGGCTTGCCGCGCTCGTCGAGCAGCGCGCGGACGCGTCCCGAGTGGAGCCCGCAGATGAAGTCATCGCCCACGCGGAGCGTCCCGTTCTGGACGAGGATCGTCGCCACGGCCCCCTTGCCGGCGTCGAGCTGGGCCTCGACGACCGAGCCGGTCGCGCGACGGTCCGGGTTCGCCTTGAGGTCGAGGATCTCCGCCTGCAGGAGGACCTGATCGAGGAGCTCGGTCACGCCGGTCCCCTTCTTGGCCGAGATCTCGGAGGCCAACACCGTGCCACCGAAGTCCTCGAGCACGACGCCGTGCTGGAGGAGGTCCTGCCGCACCTTCATGGGATTCGCGGCGGGGAGGTCGCACTTGTTGATCGCGACGATTATCGGCACGCCAGCGTTCTTGGCGTGCGAGATCGCCTCGATGGTCTGCGGCATCACCGCGTCATCGGCCGCGACGACGAGGATCACGATGTCCGTCACCTGCGCGCCGCGGGCGCGCATGGCGGTGAAGGCCTCGTGCCCCGGGGTGTCGAGGAAGGTGACGCTGCGGCCATCGGGGAGCGAGACATGGTACGCGCCGATGTGCTGCGTGATCCCGCCGGCCTCACCCGCGACGACGTTCGCCTTGCGGATGTAGTCGAGGAGCGAGGTCTTGCCGTGGTCGACGTGCCCCATGATGGTGACCACGGGGGGCCTGGGCTGGAGATCGGTGTCCGCGTCCTTCTCCTCCACCTCGGGGGCGGCGGCGTACTCCTCCTCCCGCTTGGCCTCGAACCCGAACTCGCTCGCGATGAGCTCGATCTGGTCGAAGTCGAGCCGCTGGTTGATGGTGACCATCAACCCGAGGTGCTTGAAGGCGAACGAGACGATCTGCGTGGCCGGCACCTTGAGGATGTCGGCGAGCTCGGAGACGGTGATGAACTCGTTGACGCGGACGGTCTTCTTCTCGCGCTCGGCCATCTCGGCACGGATCGCGGCGAGCTCCTCGCGGGCGCTGTCATCGACGCGGCCGCCACGACGCTTGCCGGCCCCGCCCTCCATCTGGCGCATGGTGCGCGAGATGTTGGCGGTCACCGCTTCCTGATCGACGCGCTTCCCCTTCTTCCCGCGGCGCGGGCCAGAGGACGGGGTGGCCGCCCCGACGCCACCGCCCATCCCCATCCCGGGGCGACGGTCGTCGCGCCGGCCACCGGAGAGACCACCGCCCGGGGTCGCCGAGGCGATCGGACGCGGGGGCATCGGCATCACGGGGCGCGGGCGCGGGGCGCCCGGGACCACCGGCTGCGGGCGGGGCCGCGGCGGGGCGGCGGGGGCCGCCGAGGCGACCGGGGTCGGCGCCACCGGTGCGGTGGACGCGCTCTCGCGCTCGGCCCCACCCTCGGGGCCCTCCACCGCCTCCCGTTCGGCCCGGAGGCGCTCCGCCTCCTCGGCCCGAGCGCGGGCGATCTCCCGCTCGGCGGCTTCGGCGGCAGCGCGCTCCTGCGCCGCCTGCTCGGCGGCTGCACGCTCGGCGGCGGCGGCTTCGGCCGCGGCGGCATCGAGGGCAGCCTGCTGTGCGGCGGCTTCCGCCGCCGCGGCCTCGGCCTGTGCGACGTCCGCAGCGCGCCGACGACGGGTCGCCTTGGGCGCCTCGGGCTCCGGGGTGGGCTCCGGAACCGGCTCGGCGGCCTTCTTCTTCGCCGCGGGCTTCTTCGCGGCAGGCGCCGCGGCGGCATCGACCGCGGCGGTCTTCTTGGCCGCGACCTTCTTCTTCGCGGCGGCCGGCTCCGCGGCCGGCGCGGTGCGATGCCGCTTGTCGCGCTCCCACCGGACGCGCGCGCGCGCGACCTGTTCGTCGGTCAGCGGAGAGGCCGGCGTCCGCGCCGAGATCTCCATCGACCGCAACATGGCCAACACCTCGTCCGCCGAGATGCCGAATTCCGTCGCCAACTCACTGACCCGAAGCTTGCTCAACCCGTCCCCCTTGAACCGTCTGGTCCCGTTCCCGCCGGAGCGGCGAGCGCGAGGATCCCCTGTGCTAACTCGACGTCCACGACGCCGATCACCGCCGTCGTCTCGCGCCCACCGACCTGACCGAGCGTCGCCGCCGAAGCCACCATCAGCATCGGCACCTGCTTGGCCGCGAGCAACCCATCGACCTTCTGGCGGCTGTTCGCGGCGGCGTCGGCCGCGACCACCGCGACCCGCAACGTCCCCCGTCGAGCTGCCTCACGCACGCGATCCACTCCCAACACGGCGCGCCGCGATCGCAATCCGAGCCCCAAGAGGCCGAGGAGGCGTCGCTCCGTCGCCGCGTCCACCCTTATCCCTGCCCCGACTCCGGCTCCGCGGCCGGTGCCACGGCCCCATTACCTTCCTCGGTGAGCTCGTCGAGGATCGCGATGATCCGGTCGGCCTCTTCCGGCGCGATGCCGGGGAGCCGCAGGAAGTCGTCGCGATCGAGGTCGATGATGTCGTTCAGCGTGCGATAGCCCCCCGCCTCGAGGACCGCGACCGTGGCGGTCGGGAGCCCCTCGATGGCCGCGAGCGAGACGTCGGCCGCCTCGTCACCCAGGAGGGGCGCGAAGAGCGGCATCTCCCCGCCACGCTCCATCCACTCACGGCTCGAATAGAGGTCGATCTTCCACCCGGTGAGCTCGGAGGCGAGCCGCACGTTCTGGCCGTTGCGCCCGATCGCGAGGGAGAGCTGGTCCTCGTCGACCACCGCCTGGATGGTCTTGGTCGTGGCATCGCTGAAGACGCGTGCGACCTTGGCCGGTGCGAGCGCGAGCTTGGCGAAGCGCTCCGGATCGGCCGACCAGGGCACGATGTCGATGCGCTCGCCGCCCAACTCCTGCACCACGGCCTGCACACGCGCACCCTTCAACCCGACGCAGGCGCCCACCGGATCGATCCCATCGTCCTTGGAGACGACGGCGATCTTGGTACGGCTCCCCACCTCACGCGAGGCGGCCCGGATCTCGACGATCCCCGACTGGATCTCCGGGACCTCGAGGCGGAAGAGCGCCTGGACGAAGAGGGCATCAGCGCGCGAGAGGATGAGGCGCGGCCCCTTGGGGGTCTCCTCGATGCGCTTGAGGACCGCGCGGATCGGCTCGCCCTGGGTGTAGGTCTCGCGATGATTCTGCTCGCGATAGGGGATGATCGCCTCGGCCTCCCGGAACTTGTTCAGCAGGAGCACGATCTTGCCGCGCTCGATCTGCTGGATCTCGCCCGAGAGGAGGTCGCCGACGCGCGACGAGAACTCGTCGCGGATCTTGGTACGCTCCCCCTCGCGGACGCGCTGGACGATGCGCTGCTTGCACGCCTGCACGGCGGAGCGCCCGAACTCGTTGAAGTCGACGGGGATCTCCATGATGTCCCCGGCCTGGTAGTCGGGATCCTCGTAGCGCGCCTCCTCGATGTCGATCTCGATGACCTCGTCGGTCACCGCCTCGACGACCTTCTTGAGGATCACGATCTTGATGTCGCCCACGGCGTCATCGATCTCCACCTCGGCCTGCACCGTCGGGCCGTACTTCTTCCCCAGGGCGGCCAGGATGCCGTCCTTGAGGAGCTCGTGCAGCTCGGTGCGATCGATCTGCTTGCTGTTCGCCAACTCGCGCAATGCCGCGAGGATCTCGGCCGATCCCGCCATGGTCAGACTCCTGAAATGAATGCCTTACGGTTTCCAGTGGAACGCGAGCCGGGCGTCGGTGACGTCCGCCAGCGCGATCTCCCGCTCCTGCCCCTTCATGTCGCGGAGTCGGATGCGCTCCTGCCCCGCCTCCCCCTCCACCGCGACGATCTCGAACTCGTACCGCCCGTGGAGCGCGAGGGCGTTGACGCTCGCCCGCCGACCCACGGACCGCACCCAATCGGCCGCCGTCCGCAGCGGACGCTCCATCCCCGGCGAGGAGACCTCGAGCACATAGCGCGCCGAGATCAGCGTGGGCTCGGCGTCGAGCCGGGCCTCGATCGCCCGGGACGCCCGCTCACAGTCCCCAACCTGCACCTTCTGGCGGTCCAAGCGGTCGATCCGGATATCGAGCACCGGCCGGCCCTTGGACCCGCCCCGCTTGAGCTCGACCAGTTCGAGCTCAAGCTTCGTAAGTTCTTCACTGACAAGCAGTTCGATTGCGTCGACGGACACGGCTACGACCTCACAGAGCACAAAAAAAGTGCGGGGAGACCTGCCCCCACACTCCGCAAACGGACCGGAATGTCTCCCAACTCTTTCAAAGGTAGGGAGTTACACGAGGACAGTCAAGCAGAGCGGACGATGACCCCGATCTGTCGGCCGGCATCCCCCGCCCGGTGGGAGAAGAAGCGATCGTTGTCGCAGCGGGTGCATTCGAGGTCGGCGGACCACCGACCTTCTCCGAGGGATCGGGCCTGCTCACCGAGAAGCGCGCGGAGATCGACCTGCCGCGGGCGATGGGTCTCCAGCCCAGTCAGCTGGCGGTAGACCTCGGGGCCCACCTCGTAGCACCGCCCGCAGATGGCCGGACCGCAGTGCACCCGGAGCCCGGCGGCGGGATGCCCGGCGGCCTCGAGCGCCCGCACCGCCTCACCGAGGATCCCCCCCGCGACCCCCCGCCAGCCGGCATGGACCGCCCCCACGGGGCCATCCTCATGTGCGAGGAAGACGGGGACGCAATCGGCGATGGTGACGGCGACCCCGCCGGCGCCGAAGAGGAGGTGGCCATCGGCGCCCTGATGGCGGACCCACCCCTCCCAGCTCGGCTCGTGACGGAGGACCTGCGTGCCATGGACCTGCTTGGCCGAGGCGAGGCGCGGGGCCCCGGCCTCGGCGAGGGTCCGCTGGAGCGCATGCCACCGCGCCGTCGCCTCCGGTGCGTCGCCCTGCTCCGGGAACCCGAAGGTCCCCGCCTCGCGCGTCGTCACGAAGACGGCGAGGCCGAGGTCGGCGAACCCCGGGATCGCGTGATGGGAGGGCAGCCCTGCGATCGGCATCGACGGGATCCGCCGGCGGCGGTCTACTCGACGCGCTGGATCGAGGCCCCGAGGGCGTTGAGCCGCTCGTGGATCCGCTCGTAGCCGCGTTCGATCTGTCCGATGTTGTTGATCGTGCTCGTCCCCTTCGCGCAGAGGGCGGCGATGAGCATCGCCATCCCCGCGCGGATGTCGGGGCTCTCCACCGTCGCGCCGCGGAGCTCGGTGGGGCCGCTCACGAGGGCGCGATGCGGATCGCAGAGCACGATCCGTGCGCCCATCCCGATGAGTTTGTCGACGAAGAACATCCGCGACTCGAACATCTTCTCGTGCATGAGGATGATCCCCTCGCACTGGGTCGCGGTGACGATGGCGATCGACATCACGTCGGCCGGGAAGGCAGGCCAGGGCTGATCCTCGAGCTTCGGCACCGCGCCCCCGAGATCGGATCGGATCCGGAGCGCCTGCGTCGCCGGGACGATGAGATCGGCACCATCGATCCGCGTCTCGACGCCGAGGCGCTCGAACCCGAGCCGGACGGACCGGAGATGCTCCACCCCGGCGTCGGCGATGCGGAGCGCAGAGCGCGTGACGGCAGCGAGGCCGATGAACGATCCCACCTCGATGTGATCGGGGCCGATGCGATGGGTGCACCCGTGGAGGGGACGTCCCCCCTCGATGGTGAGGAGGTTGGACCCGACCCCCTCGATGCGTGCACCCATCGCGACGAGCATGCGGCAGAGGTCTTGCACATGCGGCTCGCTCGCGGCGTTGTGCAGGATGGTCGTCCCCGAGGCCGCCACCGCGGCCATGATCGCGTTCTCGGTCCCGGTGACGCTGGGCTCATCGAGGAAGAGATCGGCGCCCCGGAGGCCGCGCGTCCGGAAGATGATCCGCTCCGCGAACGCGTGCTCCGCGCCGAGCGCCTCCAGCGCGAGGAAGTGCGTGTCGAGGCGCCGACGCCCGATCACATCGCCCCCCGGTGGGGCGAGATGGACCTCGCCGGCCCGCGCGAGCAGCGGCGCCGCGAGGAGGATCGACCCGCGGATGCGGGTGCAGAGCGCGGGGTCGAGGGTGTCACCGCGCACCGCCGTGGCGGTGATCACCAAGGTGTTGGGCCCCGTCCACTCGGCGGAGGCCCCGGCCTGCCGGATCAGCTCGACCAGGCTCAGGATGTCCTTGATGAGCGGGACATTCTCGAGCGTGACGGGGTGGTCGGTGAGGAGCGCGGCACAGAGGATCGGGAGCGCCGCGTTCTTGTTCCCGGCGGGCCGGATGGTCCCGGAGAGGCGGCGACCGCCCTCGACGATGAACTGGGGTTGAGCCATGTGGGGGAATATACGCTTGACGCCCTGCTGCCGAGGGTCGAGTGTTCGACATGCTGATCTTCCAACTCGCCGCGGGAGCGGCCACGGCCACGGACACCGTCTTGGTCCGCGCCGTGCCCCCGCTCCGGACGACCTTCGAGCAGATCGTCTTCGTGGCCTCGGGGCTCACGAGCCTCCTCGCCCTACTCCTCTGCGTCCTCGCCGTGCTCACCCTCCTCGCGATGCGGACGGGGGCGGCGGCCCTGCAGGCCGAGGTCACGAAGCTCTTGGTCGAGCTGCGTCCGCTCGCGCAGGAGGCGGCGGCGGCCGCGAAGGAGGTGCGACAGGTCGCCGCGCAGGTGCAGGAGATGGTCGCCGACTCCAAGGCGACCGTCACGACGGTGAACACCACGGTGCGCGCCTCGGTCGAATCGCTCGGCGAGCGGGTGCAGGAGGTGAGCGAGACCGTCGGGCGGGTCACCAAGATGGCGGAGGGGATCGCGACGGCGGCGGCCGGCGCGGCCGGGGCTGCCGCGGGATTCGTATTCGGTGGCCGGCGACGGAAGCGCCGACGCGAGGAGGAGGCTGAGGATCCGGACCTCGGCGACGACGAGGTCGACGAGACCCGATGACCCGGCCGTGGCGCCCCGCCCTCCTCGTGGCCGTGGTGGCGCTCGCCTGCTTCCCCACCGAGCTTCTCGCGTGGACACCGGGGACGCACATCCTGCTCGGCGAGGCGCTCCTCGGCTCGGCGGAGCTGCTCCTGCCCGCGGGACTCGCGGCCCTCCTCCGCGCCTTCCCGATGGACTTCCTCTACGGGTCGATCGCCGCCGACACCAGTTTTGCGAAGCGCTATGCGAAGGTGGGCCGCCATTGTCACTTCTGGTCGGTGGCCGACGACATCGCGGACCGCGCGCGGGACGAACCGCTCCAAGCCTTCGCCTTCGGCTATCTGGCGCATCTCGCCGCCGATGTCGTGGCGCACAATCACTTCGTCCCGCATCAGCTCGCCATCACCGCCGCGACCTCCGGTGCGGGGCATGGGTATTGGGAGAGTCGGTTCGAGATGCAGACGGGCGACCGTTGGGCCCGTCGCGCACGTGAGGTGATCCAACTCGATCATGGGCGCGCCGATGAGCATCTCGATCGGATCCTGAGCCCGACGATCTTCAGCACACCGACCAACCGCAGGATCTTCCGCGGGATGGTCCACGCCTCCGACTCGCAATCGTGGCAGCGGGTGATGACGCTCATGGCGGAGCGGAGCCGCTATCCGCTCCGTGACGCGGCGGTGGCGGCGCATCTCGACGTGGCCTTTGACTACGTGGTGGACTGTCTCGCGAACGGCGTGCAGTGCGTCCCTCGCCGATTCGACCCGAGCGGCGAGGCCGCGCTGCGCGAGGCGAAGCAGCTCCGCCGCGCCGCGAAGGCCGGCGGCGAGCGTGCGATCCGGCGCGATGCTGCCGATCGCTTCCGTCTCCCCTCCGTGCGGCTGGGATTCGCGGAGCGGCTCCCTGCCCCGCTCCACGCCCCCGCGGCGACCACAGCTACTTCGCGATCCGAGCCGCCAGCAGCTGATTGAGCTTCTTGGGGTCGGCGCGCCCCTTGGACTTCTTCATCAGGAAGCCGACGAGCACCCCCTGCAGCTTCTGCTCTCCGGCGGCGAACCGCGCCGCCTCGGCAGGATGCTCGGCCCAGACCTCGTCGATCCACTGCGCGAGGGCCGAGTCATCACCGACCTGCAGGAGCCCATCGCGCTGCGCGATCGCGTCGGGCGCGGCAGGATCGGTGCGCATCGTGGCGAAGACGGTCTTGGCCGCCGTCGAACTGAGCTGCCCCCCCTTCACCAGCGCGATCAGCGCGGCGAGACGGGCCGGGGCGATCGGGAACTGCGCCAACGCGCTCCCCGACTCATTCAAGGCGGCGAGCACCTCCCCCATGATCCAGTTCGCCGCCGCCTTGCCGTCACCGCAGGCTGCGACGACGGCCTCGAAGTAGGCCGCGAGCTCGACCGTGGCCGAGAGGACCTCGGCCTCGGCCGCCGAGAGCTTGAATGATCCGACCCACCGTACCCGCCGCGCGGCGGGGAGCTCGGGGAGCGCATCGCGCTGCTCGCTGATCCACTCCGGCGTGAGGACGAGCGGGGGGAGGTCGGGCTCCGGGAAGTAGCGATAGTCGTGACTCCCCTCCTTGGACCGTGCGGCACGGACCGCCTGGGCCGCCGCATCGAAGAGCATCGTCTGCTGCGCGATCGTGCCGCCCGCCTCGTAGGTGGCCACATGCCGCTGGAACTCGAGCTCGAGCGCCTTCTCCACATTCGAGAAGGAGTTGAGGTTCTTGATCTCGGTACGCGGGCGGAAGGCGGTCTCGCCGAGCGGGCGCGCCGAGACGTTGGCATCGACGCGGAGCGACCCCTCTTCCATCGAGACATCGCTCACGCCGCAGAAGAGGAGGACCTCCCGCAGCGCGCGGAGATAGGCCCCGGCCTGCGCCGACGAGCGGATCTCCGGCTCACCCACGATCTCGATCAACGGCACCCCGGCGCGGTTGAGGTCGATCGCGGTCATCCCCGGGAAGCGATCGTGGATCGACTTCCCGGCGTCCTCCTCCATGTGCACGCGGGTGATCCCGACCTGCATCCCGTCGGCGAGGGTGAGATACCCCCGCGTCGCGAGCGGGAACTCGGCCTGCGAGATCTGGTAGCCCTTCGGGAGATCGGGGTAGAAGTAGTTCTTGCGGGCGAAGATGCTGCGCTCGTGGACGGTGCACCCGAGGGCGAGGGCGGCGCGCGTCGCGAGCGTCACCGCCTCGGCGTTGAGCACCGGGAGGGCGCCGGGGAGCGCGAGGCAGACGGGACAGGTGTTGCGGTTCGGGGCATCGCCGAAGTTCGTCGAGCAGGCGCAGTACGCCTTGGTGCGCGTCTTGAGCTGCACGTGCACCTCGAGGCCGACGACCATCTCCCAGGTCGTGGTGGCGCTCATCGGTGGGCCTCCGCGCCGAGCGCCTCTTCCAACGCATAGGCCGCCCGGAACATCGTCGGCTCATCGAAGGCGGGCGCGAGGAGCTGTCCGCCGACGGGGAGTCCCTGCACCCGCCCGATGGGGAGGGAGATCCCGGGGATCCCGGCGAGGTTCGCCGTCACCGTGTAGATGTCGCTGAGGTACATCTCGTACGGGTCCGAGATGGCGCCCAGTTCGAACGCCGGGGTCGGTGTGGTCGGGGTGAAGAGCAGATGGACGCCCGAGGCGAAGACCTCGGTGAAGTCGCGCGCGATCAGGGCCCGGACCTCCTGCGCCTTGCGGTAGTAGGCGTCGTAGTAGCCGGCACTCAGCACGTAGGTGCCGAGGAGGATGCGGCGCGTGACCTCGGCGCCGAAGCCGGCGGCGCGGGTCGCCCCATACATCGCCTGCACCCCATCGGCCTCGATGCGCATGCCGTAGCGCACGCCGTCGAATCGGGCGAGGTTCGCCGAGGCCTCGGCGGGAGCGATGATGTAATAGACGGGGATCGCGTAGGGGGTGTGCGGGAGCGAGACCTCGCGAATCGTGGCCCCCTGCGCGCGGAGCGCCTCGAGGGCGCGATCGCAGGCGGCGCGTACCTCGGGCATCAGCGTCTCGGGGAAGTACTCCTTGGGTACCCCGACGACGAGCCCGGCGAGCGGTCCCGGTCCCACGCGCATCGAGGGCACCGCGTGGGCGGCCGAGGTGGCATCGAGGGGATCGTGCCCCGAGATGATCTCGGTGGCGAGCGCGGCGTCATCGACGGTGCGACCGAAGGGGGCGACGCAATCCAGCGAGGAGGCGAAGGCGACGAGGCCATAGCGCGAGACGCGGCCGTACGTGGGCTTCACCCCGACGATCCCGCAGAAGGCGGCGGGCTGGCGCACCGAGCCGCCGGTCTCCGAGCCGAGCGCGATCGGTGTGAGTCCCGCGGCGACCGCGGCCGCGGAGCCCCCCGACGATCCACCGGGGGCACGCCGGCGATCGTGCGGATTCCGCGACGGCCCGAAGGCGCTGTGCTCGGTGGAGGAGCCCATCGCGAACTCATCCATGTTCGCCTTCCCGATGACGACGGCGCCGGCCTCACGGAGCTTCCGCACCGCGGTCGCCTCGTACGGACTCACCCACCCGTCGAGGATCTGCGAGCCGCAGGTCGTGGGCAGGGTGCGCGTCGCGAGGTTGTCCTTGATCGCGGCGGGGACACCGGCGAGCGGGCCCATCGCGAGGGGGTGCAGGGCCGGATCGGCGGTGGCGGCGCGATGCACGATCGCATTGAGCCCCTCGGCGCCGGCATGCGTCTCCTCGACGCGGGCGAGCGCCGAGGCGAGGACCTCACTCGCCGTGGTGCGCCCCTCGCGAACCGCCGCACCGAGCTGGGCGGCCGACTGATCGAGTAGCGAGCGGCTCATGCGCCCTCTCCCGCATCCTCGTGCGTCGCCAAGCGCGGGACGAGGAAGAACCCCTCGCGCATCTGCGGCGCGAACTCGGCGGGCGGACGCGTGAGCGGCACCGCGCCCACGACATCATCGCGCAACGCCATCCCGGGGCGCGCCGCATCCGCGGCCGCGGCGGCGCCAGCGGACGGCACCTGCTGGAGCGCCTCCATATGCCCGAGGATCGCATTGAGCTGTGCGACGTACGGGGCCAACGCCCCCTCGGGGATGCTCAGGCGGGCCAGCGCCGCCACCTGGCGCACATCATCGGGCGTCACACTCATCACTCGAATCCTCGCTCAAGTCCGGCGAAGGCGATCACCAACCGCTTCCGCCCGATGCTCTCATCGTCGAAATCCACCGTCACCTTGGCGTCGCGACCCGCCCCGCTGAGCTCCGCGATGGTGCCGGAGCCGAACCGCGTATGCCGCACCCGCTCGCCGGGGACGAAGCGCGGGAGGTCCTGTGAGGGCGCCTCCTCCGGCTCGAACTCCACGCGCGTCCCTCCGCGCGGGGCCCACGCTGGCGTACGCGCCCGACCGACGGGGTGTTCCCGCCCCTCCCCACCTCCAGAGCGCGACCCACCACCGGCCATCCCGCCGAGGAAGGGGGAGGCGATCCGCGCGGATCCCTTCGCGCGGCCCGTGGGCTGCTTGGTGTAGTGCTCGGCCACCCCCCCACGGAGGAAGCTCGACATCATGCTCGGGAGCAGCTCCCCGTTGCGACGTCGCTGGTGGGCCCAGGAGAGCTGCAGGCGTTCACCGGCGCGGGTGATCGCCACATAGAGCAGCCGGCGCTCCTCCTCAAGGGCGTCGGGATCATCGATCGTGCGGAAGAGGGGAAAAAGCCCCTCCTCGAGTCCGGATACGCAGACCATCGGGAACTCGAGCCCCTTCGCGGTGTGCACCGTCATCATCGTCACCGCGTCGGCCTCAGGGCCGAGCTGATCGAGTCCGGTGACGAGGGTCGCGCGCTGGAGGAAGTGGTCGAGCGGGCGCAGGCCGACCTCCCCGCCATCCTCGATGAGGGTCTCCGCCGCGGAGGTCACGAGTTCGCGGACGTTGTCGAGCCGCTCGAGCCCCTCGGGGCCTTCGGCCCGGAGCGCCTCATCGTAGCCCGTGGCCTGGATCACCTCGAGGAGGAGGCGATCGACCCCGCTGTCGACGGCGAGGGCTCGGACCCGGTCGACGATCCCGACCATCTGCGTGAGTGCCTGCCGCGTGCCGGGGCGCACCCCTGGCATAGACTCGATCCGACGTGATTGCTCCAGCAACGACACGCCGTTGGTGCGCGCCTCGGCGGCGAGGAGCTCGAGCGTGGTCTCCCCCACCCCACGCTTCGGCGCGGTGATGGCCCGACGGAAGGCCTCATCGTCCGCCGGATTCGCGACGAGCCGGAGCCAGGCGACGAGGTCCTTGATCTCGCGACGATCGTAGAAGCGCACCGCCCCGATCACGCGATACGGGATCGCGTGCTTGCGGAGCGCCTCTTCCATGACGCGGCTCTGCGCGTTCGTGCGGTAGAGGATGGCGCAGTCGCGCCAGGCGCCACGGGTCCGCTGCCACTGCCGACAGGCGTCGACCACCGCATCGGCCTCATCCCGGTCATCAGCCGACTCGACGAGGGTGACGGGCTCCCCGCCCAGGCGGGTCGTGCGCAGCGTCTTCCCACGACGTCCCTCGTTCACGCGGATGACGGCGTTGGCGAGGTCGAGGATCGGCGCGGTCGAGCGATAGTTCTCCTCGAGGCGCACGACGCGCGCCGAGGGGAAGTCGCGTTCGAAGTCGAGGATGTTGCGGATGTCCGCGCCTCGCCAGCCATAGATCGCCTGGTCGTCATCGCCGACGACGGCGAGGTTGCCATGCCCCCCCGCGATCAGTCGCACGAACTCGTATTGGGCGCGGTTCGTGTCCTGGTACTCGTCGACGAGCACCTGCTGGAAGCGCGTCGCGAAGTGCTCGCGGATCCGCTCCGACTCACGGAGGATCCGCACCGGGAGGGTGAGCAGGTCGTCGAAGCTCACCGCATTCGCACCCCGCAGTGCGCCTTCGAGTTCGCGATAGACCTTGGCCGAGGCCTCGGCGAGCGGGGTCCGTCCGATCCGCTCGTACTCTACCGGATCGACGAGGGCGTTCTTGGCCGAGGAGATCTCGGCGAGGATCGCCTTCGGGGTGAAGACCTTGTGGCTGATGCGGAGGCGCTCCATCTCGCGCTTCACGACCGCGAGGGTGTCATCCTCATCGTAGATCGTGTACTCGGGGGTCCGCCCGACGAGATCGGCGTGGCGCCGGAGCATCCGCGCGCCGATCCCATGGAAGGTCCCGATCCACATCCCCGCCGGGTCATGCCCGAGGAGACGCCCGATGCGCTCGCGCATCTCGCCGGCCGCCTTGTTGGTGAAGGTGACGGCGAGGATGGCGGAGGGGGGGATGCCGTGGGTCTCGATGAGGCGCGCGATCCGCGTGGTGAGGACGCGCGTCTTCCCGGAGCCAGCGCCCGCCACGACGAGCAACGGCCCTCCGAGGTGCTCGACCGCCTCCTGCTGCGCGGGATTGAGGGCGGCGCTCACCCGAGGCGATCGGTGCCCACCCAGGGGCGCAGGGCCTCAGGCACCGTCACGCTCCCGTCCGTCTGCTGATAGTGCTCGAGGAGCGCAGCGAAGATGCGTGGGAAGGCGAGCCCGGAGCCATTCAGCGTATGGACGAAGCGCGGCTTCTCCCCTGGCGCCGGCCGGAACCGGATGTTGGCGCGGCGCGCCTGGAAGTCGGTGAAGAGGGAGCACGACGAGACCTCGAGCCACTTCCCGACCCCGGGGGCGAAGACCTCGAGATCGTAGGTCTTCGCGCTACTAAACCCCGTGTCGCCCGCCGCGAGGAGCACCACGCGATAGGGGAGTCCGAGGCGCTGCAACACCGCCTCCGCATGACCCAGCAGGAGCTGGAGCTGCGCCTCGCCATCCTCGGGCGCGCAGTAACGGACCAGCTCCACCTTATCGAACTCATGGACGCGCAAGACGCCGCGCGTGTCCTTCCCCGCGGAGCCTGCCTCGCGCCGGAAACAGGGGCTGTACGCGCAGAACGCCTTCGGGAGCTCCTCCGCCGCGAGGATCTCGTCGCGGTAGAGATTCGTGACGGGAACCTCCGCCGTCGGGATGAGGAAGAGCTCGTCGTCCGAGAGCGCGTACATGTCCTCCTCGAACTTCGGGAGCTGCCCGGTGCCGATCATCGACTGGCGATTCACGACGACGGGGACCCAGCACTCCTCGTAGCCGAACTCCCCGGTGTGGAGGTCGAGCATCGCGTTCATGAACGACCGGATCATCCGCGCACCGGCACCCCGATAGACCACGAACCCCGAGCCGGCGATCTTGGCGCCGCGCTCGAGATCGAGGAGCCCGAGGCTCGCCCCGACCTCCCAATGCGGCTTGATCCCCTCGGCCGCCCGCGGGGTCCCCCAGCTCCGCACGATGACGTTCGCGGACTCATCCCCCTCCGGCACGTCAGGCAACGGGATATTCGGGACGCCCAGGAGCAGGTCCTCGAGGCGCGCCTCGGTCGGCGCGAGCGTCGCCTCGAGCGCGGCGATCGCCTCACCGAGCTCGCGCGCCTCGGCCATCTCCACGGACGCGTCCTCCCCTGCCTTCTTCTTCTTACCGACGACCTGGGTGATCGCGTTGCGCTTCGCCTTCTGCTCTTCCACGGCCTGGATCGTCTGCCGGCGGGTGCGGTCGAGCGCCTCGGCCTCGTCGATCACCGGGCCGTACGCCTCGAGTTTGCCGCGCCGACGCATCCCGTCGCGCAACGCCTCGGCCTGTTCCCGGATCATCCGGAGGTCGTGCATCGCTCAGAACTCCGGGATGCCCGCGACGAACGAACGGAAGCCGCAGTTGGGATTGACCCGGGTGCTGAGGATCGCCCGCCGCCCAATCGGGTCGATCGAATCGACGACGAACTTGGCATAGATGTCCGCCGACTGGCTGTACTGGCAGGCCAGCGAGTTGATCTTGACGAGGAAGACGCCCCCCGGATTCATGACGAGGGTCGTGTCGGGGAGCCATCCCGTCCGCGGTGCCTCGAGGAGCTGGCTATAGGGCGTCGAGGCGCGCTGGACGGCGACGACCCGCGACCCGATGAGGGGCTGCACGATCTTACTGACCGGGACGATCAGGAGCCGCCCGTCGCGATCGATGTCGATGGCGAAGTCGAAGGAGCCCGCGGCGTCGAGCTGGGAGGCGGAGGCCGTGGTCACGATCACGGCGGAGGGATAGGTCGCCGAGGTTCCGGTGACCGCCCAGAGCTCGAAGCTCCGGTCGATGTTGGGGAACTGCGCCTGCAGCTGGAAGGGGTCGTCGCAGGCGGTGAGCGCGCCCCCACACAGGATGGCGACGAGCATCGGGATCAGGGCGCGGCGGCGGCGCGCGAAGGAGGGCGTCTGCACGGAGGGGAAACTAGCGGGACGCGGGCACGGATGCCACGCGAAACTGCTTGACTTCGGAGGGGGGCCTGGTATGCTTGAGCGCATCCCAACTCCTCACCGCCGATGCCTCCCATTCACGTCCTCGTCGCCGACGACGAGCCGCACATCGGCCGGATCATCAAGACCAAGCTCGAGCAGGGGCCGTTCACCGTCACCCTCGCCTACGATGGGGTGGAGGCCGTCGAGACGTTGGAGCGGGACCCCTCGGTGCAGCTGGTGATCCTCGACCTCATGATGCCACGCCTCGGCGGGATCGGCGTCCTCGACCGGATGCGGGGGGATGCCCGGTGGGGCACCCTCCCCTGCCTGATCCTCACGGCGGCGGGCCAGGACCACCAGGAACTCGAAGCGCGGCAGCATGGCGCCGATGACTTCATGACCAAACCCTTCAGTCCGAAGCGACTCCTGGCGCGCGTCGCCGCGCTGGCCGGGGTCGCGGAGCCCCATGCCTAGTCCGCTCTATGCTGTGGTCCTCGCCGGCGGGGTCGGCTCGCGCTTCTGGCCGCTGAGCACCCCCGACCGTCCCAAGCAGCTCCTCCCGTTGATCGGGGCGGAACCGATGTTGACGGAGACGGTGGCACGGCTCGTCCCTCTGGTCGGGATCGACAAGGTCCTGATCCTCACGAGCGAGCGTCTGCGCGCGCCGATCCTTGCGGCCGTCCCCGGTCTGACCGCCGAGCAGATCCTCGTGGAACCCCGCCCCGCCGGGACCTGCGCCGCCCTCACCTGGGCCGCCGTCCAGGTGGCCGCGCGCGGCGGGGCCGACGCCCGGATGGTCTGCGTCCACGCCGACTGGGCGATCGGGGACCCGGAGCGCTTCCGCTCGACGTTGGCCGCCGCTGCGGAGGCCGCCGCCACGCACCAGGGGCTCGCGACCGTCGGGATCGTCCCGTCGCGTCCCGACCCAGGCTTCGGGTACATCGAGCCTGGCGCGACGATCGGCGGGGAGATCCGGCAGGTGGCGCGCTTCATCGAGAAGCCCGACATCCCGCGCGCGACCGAGATGGTCGCAGCGGGCTATCTCTGGAACTCGGGGATCTTCGCGTGGCGCGCCGCCGACCTGCTCGCCGAGGTGCGTGCGGTGACCCCGGAACTCGCACCGGCCCTCGCGGTGATGGATGCCGCCGGCGGGGCGCCGGGCGCCGAGGCGTTCTTCCGCGCGGTGACCGGGGGGATCAGCATCGATGTCGGCGTCCTTGAGCGGAGCCGTCGCGTGCTCGTGCTCGCCGGGGCGTTCGGCTGGGACGATGTCGGGACCTGGGCGGCGCTCCAGCGCGTCCGCGCGCACGATGCCGACGGGAACGCGACCTTCGGGCGCGTCGTCACCAAAGCCGCCACGCACAATGTGGTGCACACCGAGCAGGGCGCGGTGGTGCTGTACGGTGTCCGCGATCTCGTGGTCGTCGTCCGCGACGGCGTCACCCTCGTGACGACGGTCGACCTCGCCCACGATCTCAAGACCCTGGTCGACACCCTGCCGACCGATCTGAAGGAGCTGCCGTGAGCGGGTTCGTCCTGTACGATGATGCCGTCGCGCGGGCCCTGGAGCCCTTCGCGCTGACGAGACCGGCCGGCGAGCTGCGCGCCGGGAGCCGACTCCTCCGCGAGCGGTGGGCGCAGGTGCTCGGGCTCGAGGCGATCGGCTTCGTGGGCGCCCCGCATCTCGCGCGGTTCGAGGAGCCGGGGGCGCCCCCCGCCGCCACCGGGGTGCTCCCCGCCGGCACGGTGGTGGTGAACGCGCGCTGTGCGCCGGCGCTCACGGCGCGCGTCGCGAGCGGGACGACGATGGTGATGATCGGGCAGCGGATCGCCGCGGTGCGCCTCGCCGCCGACACCCCGGTGACGGCCCTCGCCGACGGCACCGTCTCCCTCGAGACCCTCGGCACACGGACGGGCGTCCTCGCGCGCGCCGAGGGGTGGTGGATCGACGCCGCCTGGGACCTCATCGGTCATCTCCCCGCGATGCTCGCCGCCGACGCAGTGGCCGAGCTTCCGGCCCACCCTCATCGCCCCGAGGGGCTCACGGTGATCGGCGCCCATCCCGTGCACATCGACCCGAGCGCGACCCTCGAGCCGATGGTGCTGATCGATGCCAGCGCGGGAGCCGTCGTCGTGCAGCGCGGGGCACTGGTGCAGGCCTTCACGCGGCTCGTCGGCCCCTGTGTGATCGGCCCAGACGCCATCGTCGCCGGGGGACGTGTCGCCTGCTGCAGCATCGGCGAGCGCAGCAAGGTGCATGGGGAGCTGAACGTCTCGATCGTCATCGGGCACGCGAACAAGGGGCATGACGGCTTCGTCGGGCACTCGGTGATCGGGCGGTGGGCGAACCTCGGCGCCGGGACGATCACGAGCAACCTCAAGAACTCCTACGGCACGGTGCGTTGCTGGTCCCCGAGTGGGACGCGCGACACCGGGTTGCAGTTCTTAGGGAGCCTGATCGGCGACCACGTGAAGACGGGGATCGGGACGCGCCTCACCACCGGCGGGGTGATCGGCGCGGGGGCCAACTGTTTCGGCACCCAGATGCCCCCCAAGGTCGTCGCCCCCTTCGCCTGGGGTGAGGCGACACGCTGGGAGCTCTTCGCGCTCGACCAGTTCCTCGTCGTCGCCGAGCGGATGATGCAGCGCCGGGGTCGGGCATTGAGCGCGGGGATGCGGGACTGCCTCGCCGCCGCCCATGCGGCGCGCTGGTCGGTCTGAGTCGCGCCGTTCACCTGCACGCGATGCGCGGCTGGACCGTGGGGAGCGGGAGCTCCGGGAATGCCATCGTCCTCGAGAGTGGCGCGCACCGGATCCTGATCGACTGCGGGTTCGGTCCGCGCGCGATCGCGGTGCGGCTGCGCACCCTCGGGATCGCGCCGGAGTCGATCAGTGCCCTGCTCATGACACACGAGCACATCGATCATGCGCAGGGGGCGGAGCGGGCACAGAAGAAATATCGGTGGCCGGTCTACGGATCCGCGGGGACGCTGCTGGCCCTCCCCGAGATCGAGCCGCGCTGGCGGCGGCCGATCGCGCCGGGGGTCCCGGTGGCGATCGAGGGGTTCACGATCGAGGCGATCGCGGTGCCGCACGATGCCGCAAGCTGCTTCGCCTACACCGTGACCGCCTCGGCCTCCGGCGCTCGTGTGGGGGTCGCGCACGACCTCGGGGCGGTGCCGGATGAGCTCTACGGGAGCTTCGCGCGCTGCGATGCGCTCCTGCTCGAGGCGAATCACGATGCGGACATGCTGCGCACGGGGCCGTACACCCCGGCCCTGCAGGAGCGGGTCCGCGGGGGACGCGGCCATCTGAGCAATGCCCAGGGGGCCGCGCTCGCGGCCGCCGTCGTGCATCCGGGGCTGCGGGCGATCTCGCTCCTGCATCTCAGCGCGGTGAACAACACGCCTGAGCTCGCGGAGCAGGCGGTCACCGCCGCCACCCGGCGCGCGGGATATCAGGGTGCGGTGCAGGCGGCCCCCCGTCGGGAACCACGTCTCGCCTTTTCGTTCTGAACGACCGACCGCCCCCTGCTCCCCCGTGCCGTTGGACCCGAAGACCAAAGGGAAGCGGTTTACTTGCATAGCGGCGAGCAGTATGATGGCTAGGTCGGTTCCCCCCACCCGCTGAGAACATGACCACCCACTCGCAGCAGATCGACTGGAAGGCGGACGCTCCGGCGTCGATCGTCGTCTTCCTCGTCGCCCTCCCCCTCTGCCTGGGAATCGCCCTAGCTTCCGGCGCGCCCCTCTTCGCAGGGGTCATCGCGGGGGTCATCGGCGGGCTCATCGTCGCGCCGATCAGTGGCTCCGCCTTGATGGTCAGCGGGCCGGCGGCCGGGCTCACGGCGATCGTGCTCGCCGCGATAACCGACCTCGGGGATTATCGCGCCTTCCTCCTCGCCGTCGTGCTCGGCGGCATCATCCAGCTCCTCCTTGCGGCCATCCGGGCCGGCATCATCGGCTACTACTTCCCTTCGTCGGTGATCAAGGGGATGCTCTCGGCGATCGGGATCGTGCTCATCCTCAAGCAGTTCCCGCACGCGGTGGGCTACGATGCCGACGCGATGGGCAATGAATCGTTCCGGCAGGCCGGGGACGCGACGACCTTCTCGGCGGTGGCCGATGCGCTCGGGGCGGTCCAACCTGGGGCGGCGCTCATCGCGGCCCTCTCGCTGATCATCCTCTTCGGATGGCCAGCCACCCCGATGGCGAAGGTGAAACTCCTCCCCGCCCCGCTCGCCGTGGTGCTGCTCGGTGTGGGGCTCAACGCCCTCTTCCCGAGCATGATGCCCGGCTGGACGATCGACGCCTCCCACCTGGTGGCACTCCCGATCCCGACGAGCGGCGCCGAGTGGGCGCAGCAGTTCGCGACGCCGGCCTGGGGAGCGATCACGAACCCCGTGGTCTGGCGCGTCGCGGTCACCTTGGGGATCGTGGCGTCCCTGGAGACCCTGCTCTCGCTCGAGGCGACCGACAAGATGGATCCGTACAAGCGAGAGGCGCCGCCGAACCGCGAGCTCCTGGCGCAGGGCGTCGGGAACACCCTGTCGGGGTTGATCGGCGGTCTCCCCGTGACCGGGGTGATCGTGCGCTCGGCGGCGAATGTCTCGGCGGGGGCCAAGACCCGGTGGTCGGCGATCCTGCACGGGATCCTCCTCGCTGGAGCGGTGATCGCGATCCCGGGGCTATTGAATCGGATCCCACTGGCGGCGTTGGCGGCCATCCTCCTCCACACCGGCTGGAAGCTCGCCCATCCACGGATCGGTCGCGCCCTCTGGGCCCAGGGCCGCTCGCAGTTCATCCCCTACGCCACGACGATCGTCGTCGTGCTGGTGACCGACCTCCTCGTGGGGATCGGGGTCGGGATGGCGGTTGGCATCTACTTCTTGCTCCGTGACATGCTCAAGGCCCCGCCCTTCACGGAGGTGAGCCCGAAGGGGGCGGTGTTGCGGCGGTTCGAGCTCCATCCGTACGTGAACTTCCTCAACAAGGGGGCGCTCCTGAGCGTGCTCGAGGAGCTGCCGGAGGGGGCGCGCGTCGAGATCGATGGTCGTCAGGTGCGGCGCATCGACCCCGACGTGCTCGAGGTGATCCACAACTTCCGTGATACCGCGATGATCCGCGGGATCGACTATCGCCTGGTGGGGGTGCCCGCCCTCCCCACCGGCGCCGGCGCGCACTGATCTCTCCCACCCTCCTCCGGAGCCACCCGCGTGAAGCATTACCACAAGCTGATCGAGAACAACAAGGACTGGGCCGACCAGATGGTCGCACAGGACCCGGAGTTCTTCATCAAGCGCGAGGCGAAGCAGTCCCCGCACTATCTCGTGATCGGGTGTTCCGACAGCCGCGTGCCGCTCGAGCTGATGACCGGGGCGCTCCCGGGCGAGATGTTCGTGCATCGCAACATCGGCAACCAGGTCTGGGAGACGGACATCAATCTCATCTCGGTGGTGCAGTTCGCCGTCGGGGTGCTCGACGTGGAGCATGTGATCGTCTGCGGACACTCCAACTGCGGGGCCCTCAAGGCGGCGCAGGGGCCGACGACGAACGGTTTGATCGACAACTGGCTCTCGGACATCCGGAACGTCATCCGGTGGAACGCCTCGGAGCTGCATGCCTGCGCGAGCGACGAGGATCGGTTGCACCTCCTCTCACGGCTCAATGTGATGCAGCAGGTCGGGGTGCTGAGCCGGATGCCGATCATCCGCGATTTCTGGTCCCGCGGAAAGCGACCGATGCTCCACGGGTGGGTCTACGACATCGGGTCGGGGCTGATCGAGCGGGTCGTGGAGCAGGTCGATTCCCCGGAGCGCGCGGCGGAGCTCTTGCCGCGCAATTGAGCGACGCTGGAGGGAAAGCCGACGGGCCCCGGCCGCTTGCGCGACCGGGGCCCGTCTCTCATCCGTCTTGGACGGCTTAGTACATCCCGCCCATGCCACCGCCCGGCGCGGCCGGCGCGGGGGCTTCCTTCTCCTTCTTCTCCACGATGAGCGCTTCCGTGGTGAGGAGGAGCGAGGCGATCGACGCCGCGTTCTGCAGCGCGGTACGGGTCACCTTGGTCGGGTCGATGACGCCCGCCGACACCAGGTCCTCGTACTCGTCCGAGAAGGCGTTGTAGCCGAAGCTCTTGTCCTTCGACGCCCGGACCTTCTCCACCACGATCGAACCCTCGCCCCCGGCGTTGGCGACGATCATGCGGATCGGCTCCTCGATGGCGCGACGGATGATGTCGACGCCGATCTGCTCGTCGGCCTCGAGCTTGAGGCTCTTGAGCGCGCCCTGGGCGCGGATGAGGGCCACGCCACCGCCCGGGACGATCCCCTCCTCCACCGCGGCACGGGTCGCATGGAGCGCGTCCTCGACGCGGGCCTTCTTCTCCTTCATCTCGCTCTCGGTCGCGGCGCCGACGTTGATCACCGCCACCCCGCCGGCGAGCTTCGCCTTCCGCTCCTGGAGCTTCTCCTTGTCGTAGTCGCTGGTCGACTTCTCGATCGCGACCTCGATCTCCTTGATGCGGCCCTTGATCTTGTCCTCATCGCCGTAGCCGTCGATGACGGTGGTGTTGTCCTTGTCGATGACGAGGCGCTTGGCGCGGCCGAGGTCGGAGAGGACGGCGTTCTCGAGCTTGAAGCCGACCTCCTCCGAGATCACCTGGCCCTTGGTGAGGACCGCGATGTCCTCGAGCATCGCCTTGCGGCGATCGCCGAAGCCCGGGGCCTTCACGGCGCAGACGCGGAGGGTGCCGCGGAGCTTGTTCACGACGAGCGTGGCGAGCGCCTCGCCCTCGATGTCCTCGGCGATGATGAGGAGGGGCTTGCCCGTCTGGGCGACCTTCTCGAGGACCGGGAGGAGGTCCTTCATCGACGAGATCTTCTTGTCATGGATGAGGATGTGCGCGTCCTCGAGGACCGCCTCCATCTTCTCCGAATCGGTGATGAAGTACGGCGAGAGGTAGCCGCGGTCGAACTGCATGCCGTCGACCGTCTCGAGGGTCGTCTCGAGGCCCTTGGCCTCCTCGACGGTGATGACGCCGTCCTTGCCGACCTTCTCCATCGCCTCGGCGATCAGGTTCCCGATCTCCGGGTCGTTGTTGGCCGAGATGGTGCCGACCTGCGCGATCTCCTTCTTCCCCTTGGTGGGGACGGAGAGGCCCTTCAGCTCCTCGACGATCGCCGCGACGGCCTTGTCGATGCCGCGCTTGATCGCCATCGGGTTGGCGCCAGCGGTGACGTTCTTGAGCCCCTCTCGGAAGATCGCCTGCGCGAGCACGGTCGCGGTGGTGGTGCCGTCACCGGCGAGGTCGGAGGTCTTGGTCGCGACCTCCTTCACCATCTGCGCGCCCATGTTCTCGATCGGATCGGCGAGCTCGATCTCCTTCGCGACGGTCACGCCGTCCTTGGTGACGGTCGGGGCGCCGAACTTCTTGTCGATGACGACGTTGCGGCCCTTGGGGCCGAGGGTGACCTTGACGGCCTCGGCGAGCTGGTCGACGCCGCGCTTGAGGGCGGCACGCGCCTCGGTATTGAAATGGAGTTCCTTCGCAGCCATGTCAGTATGCTCTCAGTGAGTGGGAAGGGATCAGGAGACGACCGCGAGGATGTCGCTCTCGCGGAGGATGAGGAACTGCGCCCCGTCGATGGTGACCTCGGTGCCGGAGTACTTGCCGTAGAGGACCTTGTCGCCGGCCTTCACTTCCATCGGGACGCGCTTGCCGTCCTCGGTGCGGCCCGGGCCGACGGCGATGACCTCACCCTGCTGGGGCTTTTCCTTGGCGGTGTCGGGGATGTAGAGGCCGCCGCGCATCTGCTCGGCCTCCTCCATCGCCTTGACGACCACGCGGTCGGCCAGCGGCGCGACCTTCTGGGCGGCGTTCTTGGCTGCCATGGGTATCCGTTCTCCTGCTGAAAGTGGTGGATTGGATTGGTGTTGTAGCACTCAAGAACATCGAGTGCTAACACGACGGATTCTAGTCGCAATCCACGTGCCAGTCAACTCCGCCACTTTGTCAGTCTAAACGCCTAACCTCATGCAAACAAAGGCGTTAATGGCAGACTCACCCTGCCAGGATGCCGTGCGCCATGCACAGGCCCATCAAGGTCAGATCGGGCTCTGCCAGCTCGATCTCCACACAGTGCGACTGGATCAGCGCCGCGAGCCCACCGGTCGCCACCACCTTCGGTACCGCCGGCCGCGGCCACTCCCGCTTGATGCGCCGCACGATCCCATCCACCGCATCCGCTGCGCCATAGACCACCCCAGAGCGGATACACTCGTCCGTGCGGGTGCCGATCACCTTCGCCGGCGCCACGAGCTCCGTCGCGGCCAGCTTCGCCGTCCGCCGGAAAAGGGTCTCCGCCGAGGTGCGGATCCCCGGCTGGATCACCCCGCCCAGGAAGACCCCGTCGGCGGTCACGCAGTCATAGGTGGTCGCCGTCCCCAGGTCGACGACGATGCAATCGACCCCGTACCGCCGGCTCGCCGCCAGCGTATTGATGATGCGATCGGCGCCCACCGTCATCGGCTCGTCCACCGCGAGGGTGATGCCGAGCGGGGAGTGCGCATCGACGATCACCGGGGCCTTTCCGATCAACCGCGTCATCGACTCGGCGAGCGGGGCGGTCACCGACGGGACGACCGAGCCGATCGCCCCGCCGGTCAGCTGCCGCGTGTCGATCCTTGCCGCGCCCAGCAACCCGTGGAGGAGGAGATGGACCTCGTCGGGTGTGCGCGCCGCCTCGGTGGTGACACGCCAATGATGTCGGACCGCCCCATCGACGCAGAGCCCCAGCGTGGTCTCGGTGTTCCCCACATCAGCGACGAGCAGCATCGGGACCTCCGTCAGATGGTGGCAAAGGTGAGTGAACCGGCTCGCACCGGAGTGAGCCCCTCTGGCGTGGCGACGAGCAATTCGCCGAGCGGCGAGAGCCCACGCGCGACCCCGGCGACGGGTTCGGCGAGGGCACGCCCCGCGGCGACATCGCGCGCGGCGAAGTCGGCGAGCTCCTGCATCTGCAACGCCCCAGCCGCGGTCGCGGCCCCCCGGAGCGCCGGGAGCACCTCGCCGAGGACCTCGACCGGATCCGCCGCCGTGAGCGCGGTCGCCTCCGGTTGATCCGATGGCACCTCGAGATTGATCCCGACCCCGATCGCGACCCAGTCGGGGCGCATCCCGCGCCACCGGGTCTCGACGAGCACGCCGGCGAGCTTTCGCTCGCCGACCCAGAGATCGTTCGGCCACTTGAGTCGCACGGGCGAACTGGTCCAACGATCGAGGACGGGGGCGAGCCGGAGCCCGACCCGCACCGAGAGGACGTCGAGGGCCGTCGCGTCACCCCGTGGCCGCTCGAGCAGGGTCATCCAGATCCCGGCGCGCGGCGCCGAGGTCCAGACCTTCCCGTTCCGTCCACGTCCCCCCGCCTGTGCCTCAGCGATCACCAACGTGCCGCCCGGTGCGCCGGCGGTGGCGAGCGCATGTGCGCGATCCATCGTACTGCGGCAGACGAGATGCGCCTCCACCTCGGGGAGGCCCAGCGAGGCGGCCAGTGCCTCCCCTGTCCACCCGAACCAGGTCACCAGGCCCCTCGGGTCCCGAGGAGGACGAGGATGAGCGCGCCGAGCGCGAAGCGATAGAGGGCGAAGATCCCGTACCCGCGGTGCGAGACGAACCGGAGGAGCACCGCGATCGCGATCCAGCTCGAGAGGGCGGCCGCGGCGATCCCGACCACGATCGGCAGGGAGAGCCCCGTCTCACGGAGCGCATCAGGGACCTTGAGGATCGCCGCCGCGAGGATGATCGGCATCGACATGACGAAGGAGAAGACCGCGGCGGCACTGCGATCGAACTCAAGGGCACGTCCCGCGGTGATCGTCGATCCTGAGCGCGAGACCCCAGGCACCAAGGCCAGCACCTGTGCGCACCCGATCAGGAGGGCGTCGCGCCAGGTCATCGTGTCGCGCGCGCGACGCGCCGGCACCGTGGCATCGACAAGCCAGAGCACCCCACCCATCACGATGAGGGCGATGGCGGTGATCATCGGCGCGCGAAAGACGGTCTCGGCGAGCTCCTCCAGCAGGAGCCCGCCGATGCCGGCGGGGATCGTCGCGAGGAGGATGAACCAGGCGCGACGCGACGCGTCATCGACCGGGCGCCGGTGCCGCAGCAGGGTGACCCCACCGAGGGCGACCGAGCGCCACTCCGCCCGGAAGTACCAGGCGAGGGTGATCAGCGTCCCGACATGCAGGGCGAGGTCGAACCCGAGCCCCGCTGGTTCCCACCCGAAGACCCAGGGGGCGAGGGAGAGATGCGCCGAGCTCGAGACGGGGAGGAACTCGGTGAGCCCCTGGAGGAGACCGAGGATGAGCGCTTGGAGGACCGTGGGTTCCTGCATCGCGGGAAAGCTACCTCGGCGCCATCGCCTCGGCGTAGAGCCGCTCATAGCGCGCGACCACATCGCCAGTGGCGAAGCGGGCCCGGGCATCGGCGGCGGCCGCCGCACTCGCCTCGCGCCAGCGCTCGGGCGCGAGGAAGTGCCCCACCGCCCGCGCCATCCCTTCGACATCACCGAGGGGGAGGAGCGCCCCGGTCACCCCATCGCGCACGACCTCCGGCACCCCCCCCACGCGGGCCGCGACCACCGGGACCCCACTCGCCAGCGCCTCGAGCGCGCTCAACCCGAAGCTCTCGCTCTCCGACGGGAAGACATAGACATCGGCCGCGGCGAAGAGCGGGGCGACGGTGTCGATCTTGCCGAGGAAGCGCACATCGGCGGCGACGCCGAGCCGACGCGCCTCCTCCTCGGCGGCATGCCGATCGGGGCCATCCCCGACCATGACGAGGACGCAGTCGTGCGCCGCGCGGACGCGGGCGAAGACCCGGATCACGTCAACGACACGCTTCACCGGCCGGAAGTTCGAAATGTGCATCAGGACGGGGCGCCCCCCCCCGAGCTCCTGCCGGAGCTCGTCGCCGTAGCGTGCCCGATCGAAGACGGCAGGATCGACGAAGTTCGGGATGACCTCGATCGGACAGTCGGAGCACCCGAAGGCGCGGGTGGTCTCGTCCTTCAACCACTGCGAGACCGCCGTGATGCGATCGGAGCGCTCGATCGAGAACTTGGTGATCGCCTGATAGGAGTGATCCTGTCCGACGATCGTGATGTCGGTGCCATGGAGCGTGGTGACGACGGGGAGGGCCCGCCCCTGCTCGCGGAGCATCTCCTTCGCGATCCAGGCGCTCGTCGCATGGGGGATCGCGTAGTGCACATGCAGGAGGTCGAGTTGGTGCGCGAGGACCACATCATGCATCCGCACCGCGAGGGCGAGGTCGTAGGGCGGGTACTCAAAAAGCGGGTAGTTCCCGATGCTGACTTCGTGGAAATAGACGCGCGGGAGGAAGTGCGGGAGCCGAAAGGGGTGCTCGTACGAGATGAAGTGCACCTCGTGGCCGCGGGCCGCCACGGCGATGCCGAGCTCGGTCGCGACGGCGCCCGAGCCTCCGTAGGTCGGATAACAGGTGATCCCGATCTTCATGACGACGCTCCTTGCCTGAACCAACGGTCCACCCGCATGCCGGCCTCTGCCGCCGTCGGGTCGAGCCGCGTGACCACGTCGGTGGTGGTGAGCTGGTGCCGGAACCAGGTGCGCTGCCGCTTGGCGTACTGCCGCGTGGCGATGAGGACGGCCTCGCGGGTCGCCTCGGCTGTGCGCTGCCCCTGCACCAACTCCCGCACCTCACGATAACCACAGGCGTTCCACGCTGGGGCATCGGCGGGGACGGTCGCGACCAGCGCGCGGACCTCCTCGACCCATCCGGCGGCGAACATCGCGTCGAGGCGCGCCGCGAGCCGCTCCTGCAGCACGGGGCCGGGATCGACGATCAGCCAGTGCGCGCGATAGGGGGAGGTCACCGGCTGCTCGGCGAAGGCGTCACTCAGGCGGGCGCCGGTGAGGAGCGCGACCTCGATCGCGCGGAGGAGCTGGGTGCGTCCGAGGGACGCGCGGGACGGATCGAGGACCGCGACCCATCGACGCAGCGCCTCGGTCTCGAGCGGGGCGAGGGCGGTCTCGAGCGCGGCCCGACGCACGGGATCGAGCGGCGCCTGCGGGGCGAGTGGGTGGAGCAACGCCTTGAGCCAGAGCCCCGTCCCCCCACAGAGGATCACCGGCTGGCCCCGGGCCGCGGCCGCGGCGATCCACCCGTTCGCCGCCTCCGCCCATCGCGCGGCGGACCACCGCTCCGTCGGCTCGGCGATGTCGATCCCCACATGGGGGACGCGCCGCCGCTCCTCGCGCGTCGGCTTCGCCGTCCCGATGTCGAACCCGCGATAGATCTGTCGCGAGTCCGCGGAGATGATCAGCGCCCCATACCGCTCCGCCGACGCGAGGGCGAGCGCCGACTTCCCCGCCCCGGTCGGTCCCGCGATGATGTGGAGGATCGGCTGCGGCATCGCGCGCGACCTCAGGCGCGACCGAAGCGCCGATCGAGCTCGTCCCAGGTGAGCTGCAGGATCGTCGCGCGCCCATGCACGTCGTGCGCGGGGAGCGTCGTGCGCGCGAGGGCGAGGAACAGGGCCCGCATCTCCTCAGGGGCGAGGAGATCGCCCGCCTTCACCGCGGCCTTGCACGCCACCGTCGCCGCGAGGCGCTCATGCCGCGCGATGGTCGACGGGAGGCGATCGCCCGTCAGCGCGGCCAGGGTCTCGCGCAGACACCGTTCGGCGTCGAAGCGTGGGTGCGGGTTCGGTACCGCGTGCACGAGCACGCTATTCCCGCCGAACCCCTCGGCGTCGAAGCCGAGTCCGACGAGGAGGGGGCGGTGGGCCTCGAAGGCCTCGGCCTCCGCCGGCGAGAGATGCAGGGTGAGCGGGAAGAGGAGCCGTTGGGCGGGCGCATCGCCGCGCTCGAGTGCCCCCATGAAGCGCTCATAGAGCACGCGCTCATGCGCCGCATGTTGGTCGATGAGCACCAGCGCATCGCCTCGCTCGAAGGCGATGTAGGTGCGGTGGAACTGGATCAACGGGGGGACGATCAGATCGGGATCGGTGGCGATGTGGCGCGACGCGATCGGCGCCGTCGGTTCGGCGCCGGTCTCGACCGCGCCGTCGGAGGGCGCGCCAGCGTCGGCGTCCGGCTCGAAGAGCGGGGCGGGCGCGCTCGGCGCCACCTGCCGCAGCACCTCCACCGGGAGCGGGGTGCCGAAGAGCGCCTGCGGCATCTCCGGGCGCGTCACCACACCGACCGAGGCGATCGCCTCCTCCGTCCCGAGGGCGCGTCGCACCGCCCGCTCGACCGCGCGCTCCACGGTCCAGCGATCGACGAAACGCACCTCGGCCTTCGCCGGATGCACGTTCACGTCGACCTCGCGGCCCGGGAGGGTCACCTCAAGGACGAGACTGGGGCGTGTCCCCGACGGGATGGTCGACTTGTACGCTGCCTCCGCCGCGCGGACGATCCCCACGTCGCGCACCGCGCGGCCATTCACGAGGACGAGCACCTGGCGACTCGCCGTGCCGACATCGGTCGGGCGCTCCACGAGCCCCGCCACGTGGATCGCGCCCTGCACGTCATCGACCGCGACGAGGCGCTCCGCGACTTCCCCGCCCCAGAGGGGGCCGAGGCGCGCGCGGAGGGATGCCGCGGCGGGGAGCTGCCAGTGCTCCTTCCCCTCATGCACGAGACGGAAGCGCACATCGCGACGGACGAGGGCCAGCGTCCCCATGAGCTCGACGATCGCCCGCCACTCGCTCCGGGCGCCGCGCAGGAATTTCTGACGCGCCGGTGTGTTGTAGAAGAGCGCCTCGACCGAGACGGTGGTCCCGCGTCGCCGCGCGATCGGCGTGACGTCGACGAGCGTCCCGCCGGCGACCGCGACCGCGACGCCGGCGCCATCCTCAGTCGCCGTCTCGATACGCAGGTGCGAGACCGATCCGATCGCGGGGAGCGCCTCGCCGCGGAAGCCGAAGCTCCCCACGCCGACGAGGTCCTCGGCGTCGCGGATCTTGCTGGTGGCATGCCGGGCGATCGCGAGCCGCGCGTCCGCCTCGGGCATCCCCTGTCCGTCATCGCTCACGCGGATGAGGGCGCGCCCCCCGTCGCGGACCTCGACGTCGACCGCGGTGGCGCCGGCATCGAGGGCATTCTCGACGAGCTCCTTCACCACGGAGGCGGGGCGCTCCACCACCTCGCCCGCCGCGATGCGATCGGCGACATCGCTGGGGAGGATCGCGACCCGCGCCCGATCGGTGGTCACCGCCGCGCTCCCGCGGCCCCCGTCGGTCCGATCGCCTCGAGCAGTGCCAGCTCCTTCGGCGTGAGCGCGCGGACCGCCCCCGCGGCGAGCCCCCCGAGGCGCACGGGACCGAACGAGGTGCGGACGAGACGCAGCACCTCGAGCCCCACCGCCTCACAGAGGCGCCGCACCTCGCGGTGCCGCCCCTCGCGGATGGTGAGGGTGAGCTCCCAGGTGCGGCTCTGCTCCCCTTCGGTGACCTCGACCTGCTCGGGGTGCACCGGGCCATCCTCGAGCTCCACCCCGGCTCGGAGCTCGGCCGCCGCCGCCTTCACCGGCCCACGCACCGTCGCCACATAGGTGCGCTCCACGCCGGCGCTCGGATGGGTGAGGCGATGCGCCGCCTCACCGTCGGTGGTGAGGAGGAGCAATCCCTCCGTCATGTAGTCGAGCCGTCCCACGTAGGTGAGACCGGGCTGCGGTGGGACAAGATCAAAGACGGTGCGGCGCCCCTCGGGATCGTGCGCGGTGGTGAGCACCCCTGCCGGCTTATGCAGGACGATCCAGGTGGTCGCCTTGGGCATCACGATGCGGCGTCCGTCGACGGTGATCACGTCCCGCGCGGGATCGACCGACTGTCCGGTGGTCGCGACGGCGTCATTGATGCGCACGCGTCCCGCTGCGACCAGCTCCTCCGCCTTCCGACGCGACGCGACCCCCGCGCGCGCGAGGGCGCGGTGGATGCGCATCGCCTCGTCCGTCATGCCGTTGGCGCGGGCTCCGCCGCCTCAGGGTCCGCCGCATCGGACACGCGCTCGAGCACCGCCGACTCGTCGGCGGCTTCAGCGACCGGCGCCTCGACCGGCGCCTCGAAAGGCGCCTCGACCGGGGTCTCCACCGCGGTGTGACCCGCCGGCAGCCCCGAGCGACGCAGTGCGATCTCGAGCTCGTCGACGCGCGGGAGCTCCTCGAGATGCCGAAGCCCGAATTGCTCGAGGAACATCGCCGTCGTCCCGTAGAGCAAGGGACGCCCCAGCCCCTCGGCGCGCCCGACGACGTCGATCAACCCACGCTCATGCAGCGACTTGATGATCGCGCCGGCATCGACGCCGCGGATCTCCGCGATCTCCGCCCGCCCGATCGGCTGCCGATACGCGATGATCGCCAACGTCTCCAGCGCCGCCGCGGAGAGCCGCTGCGGACGGACCGCCATCTGCGCGCGCTCGATCGCCTCGGTGTACTCCGGACGCGTCAGGATCTGCCACCCATCGCCGACGGCGACGAGCGCCACCCCATGACCGTCCACGTCATAGTGCTCGCGCAGCTCCTCGAGCGCCGCCTGCACCGCGGCAGGGGACGATTCGGGGTCGAGCGCCGCGAGCTCCTCGCCCGGGATGGGGCGAGGGCTCGCGAAGAGGGCGGCCTCAAGCAGCTTGGCCAGCGAGTTCACGTCGGATCTCCACGTCGGCGAAAGGCCGGAGTTGGGTCAGGTAGAGCTCGCTGCGCTTCGCGAGCTCGAGGAGCGCGAGGAGGCCCGAGAGGACCTCCCAGGGTTCGGCATCGGCACGCACCACATCGCGCCAGCGCGCCTGTTCCCGCAGGGCAAGGACCGCGCGCACCGCCCCGATCGCGCCATCCACATCCAGGGCGCGCGGGACCACCTCGTGCACCGTGGGGCGCTTGGCGGTGCGGAGCACGCGATCCACCGCGATGAGGAGGTCGGTGAGCGAGAGGGCGAGGGGCGCCGGTGGCGGGGCCGCGGCCTGCTGCACGAAGGTGCGCCCGAAGCGATTGCGTCGGTCGTCGCCCAGGCGCTCGAGGACATCGACCACCTCGCGCATCTGCTGATACTCGAGGAGGCGCCGCACGAGCTCGGCGCGCGGATCCTCCCACCCCTCATCCCCTTCCTTGCGGGGGAGGAGCATCTGCGCCTTGATGCGAATCAGTCGGGCCGCCATCTCCAGATACTCGGCGGCCTCGTTGAGCTTGAGCGCGTGCATGCGGTCGACGAACTGCTGACAGACGCGGGCGACCGGGATGTCATAGACGTCGAGCTGCTCGTCGCGGATCAGCGAGAGGAGGAGGTCGAGGGGGCCATTGAACCCGTCGACGTCGACGACGAACGCGCCCTCGAGGGGCGCCAGCGCAGGTGCGGTCACCGCGGGAAGGTAGGCCCCTCCCGCGGCAGAGTCAAAGCGCGCCCCGCCCTTGACGTAACCCCTTGCCGAGCATAGGCTTCAAGGCTACGGCGCCGGAAGGCGGTGCCGCGAACTTCCCTTTGGAGAGAGTGTCCGTGCCGAGAATCGCGTCCGCGAAGAAGAACATGCGCAAGACCAAGGCGGCGACCGCGCGCAACCGGTCGCAGCGGGCCGCGCTGCGGACCGCCCTCAAGGCGGCGAAGGATCCGGCCGCGACCCCCGCGGCGAAGCGCAAGGCGACGCAGCTCCTCGACCGCGCCGCGCGGAAGGGGCTCGTCCACCGCAACAACGCCGCGCGCCAGAAGTCGGCGATCGCCAGGGCCAAGTAAGCCCCGCGCGCAGCAGCTGAGGCGCCGCCATCCTACGGGGTGGCGGCGCCTTCGTCGTCTCGGTCGACCTTCCGGACCACGACGGTCAGCTCGCTCGCCTGCCCCTCGAGTTGCGGCCGCACGACCGCCGGCACCAGCTCCGCGCGGAACCGCCCCGGCACGAGGAACTCCCGGGGCAAGACCTTGATCGTGACCTGACGCGTGGAGCGGAATCGGGCGAAGAAGCGCCCCTGACTATTCGGAGTAGACCAGCTCGTCACCGACCAGCAATGCGGCGCCGGAGAGGGGGGCCCCACGATCATCGCGCACGATCCCCTGCACCACGTAGCGCGTGAGGGGGGCGGCGATCGGCGCGGCGAAGAGCCCATTCTCCCCACCCAGATAGAGGAAGGTCGCCGCCGAGGCATCGTAGACCACGGCGCCCGAGGGGGTCACCGTCGTCGCGACCGCCGCGCGGTAGTTCCCAAGCTGGAGCCGCACGGAGAGGTTGAGGGTCCGCTGGAAGGGCTGCGCGGGATCGAGGGGGGCATGGACGAACCCATAGCCGACGCCGAGGTCGATGGTCTCCCCGCGATAGGTGCCGCCGAGGGAGGTGCTGAGACGTCCCCCGCTCCAGGAGACGAGCTGAGTCAGCGCATACCGCTCCGAGAGGCGCTCCTGCAGCACCAGGGCGGGGGTCGTCGCCGCCGGGAGCTCGGCCGGCATCGACCGCAACACATAGAGATTCGCGGCGAAGGCATCGCCGATGGCATGGCCCGCGGCGAGGAAGGCGCTCGCCGTGTGCTGATCCCCGAAGTCTGACCGATAGGCGCCGGTCCCGCTATAGGTCCCAGCGACGGTCGTGGGGTTGCTCGTCAGGTTGAGCCGCAGTCGGAAGCTCACGACATGCGAGCCGGTCTTGTTGCCTCCCTCCGTCACGGGGGAGGTGTACAGGACCACGCTGCCCCCGGCGGTCCCCACCCCCCCCCGCATTGGAAGTCACCGGGAACCACTCGGCCGACCCATCGGGCTGGGCCTCGATCAGCGACGAGGGGATGTATGACCCACCGAAGGCCATCGCCTGCGCCGGGGTCGCGAAGTACCCCACCAGCTTCACCGTCGTCGTCGGGGAGTTCGTCACATCCCAGGCCACGGTGAGGGTGATCGGCGAGGGCCATTCGGTGATGGCCCCGTCGACCAAGCTGAGCGACTGCGTCCCCGGGCTCGGGGCGGTCAGCGTCACCGATTGCCCCTTCACCGCACCCAGTGTGACGGTCTGCAGGCTGGAGCTGACCTGTGCGAACGCAGGCCGCGCCGCGAGGAGCAAGAGCGCTACGACGAGCGAAAGGGGAGGGCGATGGACGGACGGCATGCTGAACCCCTGTCAGGGAAGTTCCCTCAATTTCGAGGGGCGAGCCGCTCCGCAGGCAACCAACCGTTGCTGTGATCGTGCATCACCGAGGCCGGCCTCACTCCGCCGCGAGCTCTCCCCCGCACCGCTCACAATACCACTCGGTGGAAACGTTCATCGTCCCACAGGCGAGGCAGCGGAGCGACTTCCCCCCGCTCCCCCCGCCCTGCGCGACCGCCTGCGCTCGCTCGAGGATCGGCGCGGCAGACGGGCTAGCCTCGGGGGCGAGCACCCGGGGAGGCGCCTCAGGCGCCACCTCAGGCGCCACCTCAGGCGCCACCGACGGCGTGACCGGCTCGCTGACCACGCTCGTGCGCGCAGTCGCTGCCGTCCGCCCCCGCATCGCATCGAGCAGAGCCCGCCGCTGCGCGATCGAGGCCACCAGCGACTCGCGCGCCAACGCGATCGAGGCGATCTCCGCGTTCAGCGCCTCCGACCGCTGGGCCCAGGTGCGGGGATCGAGCTCCCCGACCGCGGCCCGCACCTCCCCCTCCTCGCGCGCCTCCTGCACCTCGACCAGCCGACGGTCGGCCTCGCGGATCGCCCCCTCATCCGCCGCGATCGCGGCCACGAGCGCCTCCGCCTCGGCGGCGACGAGCCCCTGGAGCTCGGCCAGTCGCGCCGCGTACTCGGCATGGAGGCGGGCGTAGAGCGGCGGCGAGGTCTCCCACCGCCGGGCCTCGAGCTTGGCGAGGAAACCGGTGTAGCGACGTGCCTCGGCGAGGAGCGCATCGAGCCCCTCGAGCGGAGCGGACTGCGTCATGCGGGGTCCTGCCGAACGGGCTGGCGCGTGATCACCGTGACAACTGATGGACCAGGCGTCCCCCGACGATGGTGCAGACCGCCTGGCCTGTGAGGGACTGCCCACCATATGGCGTGTTCCGCCCCTTCGACTTGAACTGCGCGGGATCCACCGTCCACCGCCGCGTGGGATCGAAGATCGTCACATCACCGAGGCGTCCCGTCATGAGGGATCCGCCGGGGAGGTGGAAGACCTTGGCCGGGAGGGTGCTCATCCGGTCGACGAGCTGCGGGATGGTGAGGACGCCCCGCTCCACCAACCAGGTGACGTTCACCCCGAGCGCGGTCTCGAGCCCGACGATCCCGTTCGGGGCATCGGCGAACTCACGCTCCTTCTCGTCGTAGTGATGCGGCGCATGATCGGTGACGAGGAGATCGATCGTCCCATCCTTCAGGCCCTGCTGCAACGCCGCCACATCCTCGGCGGTGCGCAGCGGGGGATTCATCTTCGCGTTGGTGTTGTACCCCTCGACCGCCTCATGCGTGAGGGAGATGTGATGACTGCAGACCTCGGCGGTCACGTTGACCCCCTGGTCCTTCCCCCACCGCACCAGATCGACCGACCCCTTGGTGCTCAGGTGGCAGAGATGGATATGCCCCTTGGTGAGCTTCGCGAGGAGGATGCAGCGGATGACATCGATCTCCTCCGCCTCGCCAGGGATCCCCTTGAGACCGAGCCGCGCGGAGACGGTCCCCTCATGCATCGCGCCGCCGTGCGCGAGGGCCATCACCTCGCAATGCTCGACGACGGGGATCCCGAAGGTCTGCGCATACTCGAGCGCGGTGCGCATGATGTGCGAGTTCTCGACGGGTTTCCCGTCGTCGCTCACGGCGACGGCGCCGGCGGCGACCATCTCCCCGAACTCGGCGAGGGTCTCCCCCATCTGGCCAACGGTGATGGCGCCATAGGGGTAGACGCGGGCGAAGCCGGCCGCCTCCCCCTGCCGCTTCACGAAGCCGACGGTCGCCTGATTGTCGGTGACGGGCTTGGTGTTCGGCATCGCGCAGACGGCAGTGAATCCGCCGGCGACGGCGGCATGCGCGCCGGTCGCGACGGTCTCCACCTCCTCGCGTCCCGGCTCACGCAGATGGACATGCACATCGATGAACCCCGGCGCGACGACGAGCCCCTTCGCCTCGAAGCGCTGCGCGCCATCGGGGCCGGCGATCTGCCCGCCGATCGCGGCGACCTTCCCGTCGACGAGGAGGAGATCGCCGACGGCGTCGAGCCCCTGCGAGGGATCGACGAGGCGCCCGCCGGAGATGAGGAGTGGCGTGGTCATGCGGTGGCTCCCTTCGCGGCGTCGGCGAGGGCCGGCGCATTGCCAGCCAAGAGGTAGAGCACAGCCATGCGCACGGCGACCCCGTTGGTCACCTGCTCGAGGATCACGCTGTGCGGGCCGTCGGCCACATCGGAATCGATCTCAACGCCGCGGTTCATGGGACCGGGATGGAGGATGACGAGGTCGCGCGGGGCGCGCTCGAGCCGAGCACGCGACACGCCGAAGATACGGTTGTACTCACGGAGGGAGGGGATGTAGCCGAGCTGCATCCGCTCGAGTTGGAGCCGGAGGATGTTGAGCGCGTCGGCCCATTCGATGGCGGTCTCGATCCGATCGAAGACCTCGACCCCGAGCTCACGGATGGCGCCGGGGAGGAGGGAGCGTGGGCCACAGACCGCGACCTGGGCCCCCATCGCCTTCAGCCCCCAGATGTTGGAGCGCGCGACGCGCGAGTGGAGCACATCGCCCACGATGCAGATCCGCTTCCCTTCCAGCCCGCCGAGCTTCTCGCGGAGGGTGAGGAGATCGAGGAGCCCCTGGGTGGGATGCTCGTGCGTGCCATCGCCGGCATTGATCACGTTCGATTCGATCCGCTCGGCGAGGAAGCGCGCGGCCCCGGAGTGCGGGTGGCGGATCACCACCATATCGATCCGCATCGCCTCGAGGTTGCGTGCGGTATCGACCAGGGTCTCCCCCTTGGAGACGCTGGAGGCGGCGGTCGCGACGTTCACCGTGTCGGCGGACATCCGCTTCTCGGCGAACTCGAAGGAGATGCGCGTGCGGGTGGAGGGCTCGAAGAAGAGGTTCACCACCGTCATCCCGCGCAGCGTCGGGACCTTCTTGATCGCACGCTCCGAGATGGCGCGGAGGGGTTCGGCGACGTCGAGGATCGCGGTCACCTGCTCACGGGAGAGACCCGCGAGCCCCAGCAGGTCCTTCCCGAGTATCGTCACGCGAGGGCTCCGGAGACGACGACCTCGTCGCGGCCGTCGAGGGTGGGGACGAAGACATCGACGCGTCCGCCAGGCCCGACCTCGATCCGCTTGCCGACGACATCGGCGTGGATGGGGAGTTCGCGCCCCCCGCGGTCGACGAGGACGGCGAGCATGATGCGAGCGGGTCGCCCGAAGTCTGCAAGCTCATCCAGGGCGGCGCGGATCGTGCGGCCGGTGAAGAGCACGTCGTCGACGATCACGACCACCTGGTCGTCGAGGTCGACGGGGAGCTGTGTGCGACCCACCACGGGGCGCGGCCCCACGGTCTGCAGGTCGTCGCGGTAGAGCGTGATGTCGAGGGCGCCGCGGGGGACATCGGCCCCTTCCCGGTCGCGGATCACATCGGCGAGGCGGTCGGCGATCTGGACGCCGCGGCGCTGGATGCCCACGAGCACCAAACGATCCAATCCGGCGTTCAGCTCGAGGATCTCGTCCGCCATGCGGGAGATCGTCCGGGCGACGGCCTTGCTGTTCAGGGCGACCTGGGCGGCGTCGGGCATTCCGGAGAAGAAAGATACATCGACACCGATCGGCGCGAGCCCATCGGCAGGGACGGACAGGGCGGGATTCGAACCCGCGATTGGCTATTAACCAATACACGCTTTCCAGGCGTGCGCCTTCAACCACTCGGCCACCTGTCCCACGTCGCACCCCCGCACCGACCGAGGGCCCGACACACGATGGCGCGCTGGAGGAGATCCTTCAGCGCGCCAGCTCATGCGAGCGGACAGAGTGAGATTCGAACTCACGATACCGTTGCCGGTATGCCGGTTTTCGAGACCGGTGCCTTCAACCACTCGGCCATCTGTCCAGACCCGCAAAATACCCTGCTCGAGGAGGGGGGGTCAACGGTCGGGAACCGCCGCGTGAGAGGCCGGGTTCCAGTGGCATGCCCACGACACGCCCTGCCCTCCTCGCCCTCACCGGCCTCCTGCTACTCGCGCCCCTCACGCCGGCGGCTGGCCAGGGGACGCGCATCGACTCCTTCCCCCTCCCGAACCGCCCCGTCTCGCGGATCGTGGCGCCGCGCTGGATCGCGGAGGAGGATCGGGACTCGTACGGGGAGGCGGAGACGGTGCTCCGGCTCCTCCAGATCGGCCCTGGGACCCGGGTGGCCGATATCGGGGCCGGCGACGGGTATTACGTGGCGGCGCTCGCGGCGCGTGTGGGCCCCACCGGGATGGTCTACGGGGAGGATATCGAGCCCCGGTACCTCCGGCTGTTGCGGGACCGGCAGGCCGAGGAGGGGTGGAAGAACGTCCAGGTGATCGAAGGGACGCCGGGAGATGCGAAGCTGCCGCCCGCCAGCATCGATGTGGCGCTGATGATCCACATGTACCACGAGATCACCGCGCCCTTCGAGCTCTTGCATCGCCTGGCACCGGCCTTTCGCGCCGGGGGGCGGCTCGCGATCCTCGACATCGACGCCCCGACCGACCGCCATGGGACCCCGCCCCGCCTCTTGGTCTGCGAGCTGCAGGCGATGGGGTACCTGCGGGTGCGCCGCGAGGAGATGGCGGACGGGGCCTACCTGATGATCTTCAGTGCGCCGGACGCCGTGCGGCGGACGACGAGCGCCCAGGATGTCCGTGCGCGGGTGGCAAAGGCGAACTGCCGGCCCTAAGCCCGGCAGGGCTTCACCGCGGCACGGCCTCACCCCGCCGGTCGGCGAAGAAGCGCTGGAGGAGGGCCCCACACGCCTCGGCGCGTACCCCGCCCTGCACCTCGGGGCGGTGATTGAGCTTGGGATGCCGGAGGAGATCGCCGACCGACCCCGCCATCCCCGCCTTGTCGTCCCATGCGCCGAAGACCACCCGCCCCACCCGAGCGAGGACGATCGCCCCGGCGCACATCGCACAGGGCTCGAGGGTCACGTAGAGCGTCGCGCCGGTGAGCCGCGACTCCCGCAACGCATAGGCCGCCGCCCGCAGCACCCGGAGCTCGGCGTGCTGTGTGGCATCGCGCCCCGCGACCATCGCGTTGGAGCCGCGCGCGACGATGACCCCGCTCTGCACGACGACCGCCCCCACGGGGACCTCCCCCGCGGCGGCGGCGCGCTCGGCTTCCTGCACGGCCTGGTCCATCCACCAGGCGTCCTCCTCGGCACGATTCGCGAAGGTGACCGGGGCGGTCATGCGGGGACCCACCCGTAGTGATCGCGGAGGAAGGCGAGGACCGCGGTCACGAAGAGGTCAGCGAAGCCTGCGCGATTCGCCGCCGTATCGCGCAGACCGGTGTAGTGACACTCGACCTGAATCGCATCGCTGGGCCCGGCGTTCGATGAACCGTGGCGTCCCGTGTTGAATCCCCCGTTGAAGTAGTCCTGCCCCGCGAGGGGGGCGGGATCGACATCCGAGGGGACGGCGGGGATCCCGAGGGCGGCGAAGCGGGCGCCGAGACTCCGAGGGCCACGGATGAGCACCGCCCCGGAATCGCGTGACGCTGCCATCCGCCCTAGCTGTGCCACGGAGCTCATCGAGACGACCGGGGTGAGTGCGGCATCCGACAGACGCAACTCGCTCGCCGAGAGCTGATAGCCCAGCTCCAGCCGCTGGATGGTGTGCCCATGCCCATGCAGGTCGATCACGAGGATCCGCGGATGGAGGCGACGCGCCCGCACCTTCGCGGAATCGATCGCGCCTTGGAAGCGCGTCCACATGGGGGCGAGGGGCGCATAGCCGGCCGTGGCCTCCTGCAGATCCCGGTTGGCATCGAACTTCCGACGCTGGAGCCGGTTGATCACGAGGTACGGCCGTTTCCCGATCCGACCCGAGAAGGCGTCGCTGATGGCGCGGGCGAGGGCCTGCGTGTTCAGGTCGTTCCCCGTGACGCACCCCGAGCAGACACGGTCGGGGAGCTCCGTCGGGGCGAGATCGCCCCCATGCGGGGCGATGATCACGAGCGGGATCTCGCCATCGACGCCCTCCACCCAATCGGCCACGGGGAGCGCTGGCGATGGGGGGGTGGGGATCGTCGGCGTGGTCGGCGCCGTGGGCGCCTCCCCTTCGGAGGCCCCCCCACAGCCGACGGCGCCGAGGATCCCGAGGATCCCCAGCGCCGTCCTGACCACCGAACGTGGACCGCGACGGATCATGCCTGCTCGAAGACGAGGTGACCACCGGCGGCGCGCGCCACGATGGCGTCGCCGTCCTTGAACTTGCCCTCGAGGAGCGCCATCGCCAATGGGTTCTGCACCAGGCGCTGGATCGTCCGCTTCAGGGGCCGAGCGCCGAAGGCGGGGTCGTACCCCTCGGTGGCGAGGAGCTGCTTGGCCTCGTCGGTCACCGTAAGCGTGATCTTCTTCTCGGCGAGGAGCTTCGCCATCCGGACCAGCTGGAGGTCGACGATCGTCGCGATCTGCGCCTCCCCGAGGGGCCGGAAGATGACGATGTCATCGACGCGGTTGAGGAACTCGGGCCGGAAGTGCTGCCGGAGCGCTCCCGTCACCTGCGTCTCGACTAAGGCCCAGTCGCTCGTCCCCGTCTCGAGGATCCACTGCGAGCCGATGTTCGAGGTCATGATGATGACGGTGTTCCGGAAGTCGACGGTCCGCCCCTGCGAATCGGTGAGGCGGCCATCGTCGAGGATCTGCAGCAGGATGTTGAAGACGTCGGGATGCGCCTTCTCGATCTCGTCGAAGAGGATCACGCTGTAGGGCCGCCGACGGATCGCCTCCGTGAGCTGCCCGCCCTCCTCGAAGCCGACATATCCCGGCGGTGCGCCGATCAACCGCGCGACGGCGTGCTTCTCCATGTACTCCGACATGTCGATGCGCACCATCGCCTGCTCGTCATCGAAGAGGAACTCGGCAAGGGCACGCGCGGTCTCCGTCTTCCCGACGCCGGTGGGGCCGAGGAAGATGAAGGAGCCGACGGGGCGATTCGGATCCTGCAGCCCCGCGCGCGAGCGACGTACCGCATTCGCCACCGCCTGCACCGCCTCGGCCTGACCGACGACGCGCTTGGCGAGCTCCTGATCGAGGGCGGCGAGCCGCTCCCGCTCCGACTCCAGCATCCGCGTGACCGGGATCCCCGTCCATCGCGCGACGATCTCCGCGATGTCGTCCGCGCCGACCTCCTCCTTGAGGAACTGCGTCCCCCCGGCCTTCTGGGTGGCGAGGCGCTCCTCGATCTGCTTGAGCTCGGCCTCGAGTTGCGGGACGCGCCCATACTGGATCTCGGCCGCCTTCCCGAGATCACCGGCGCGCGTCGCGCGCTCGGCCTCGGTGCGGGCCTCGTCGATCCGCTGCTTCACCCGTCCGACCTCGCCGAGGGCGTCCTTCTCGAGCTGCCACTGCGCCTTCATCGCGCCGGAGCGCTCCTTCAGCTGCGCCAGCTCCTGCTCGAGCGCGGTCCGCCGCTCGACCGTGGCGGCGTCCTTCTCCTTGGCGAGGGCCTGTCGCTCGATCTCGAGCTGCACCACGCGCCGCTCCACCTCGTCGATCTCCTGCGGGAGGGAGTCGATCTCGATGCGGAGCCGCGAGGCGGCCTCATCCATCAGGTCGATCGCCTTGTCGGGGAGGAAGCGATCGCCGATGTAGCGATTGGAGAGGGTGGCGGCGGCGACGACCGCGCCGTCGGTGATCCGTACCCCATGGTGCGACTCGTATCGCTCCTTGAGGCCGCGGAGGATCGCGATGGTGCTCTCGACCGTCGGCTCGCCGACGAAGACGGGCTGGAAGCGCCGCTCGAGGGCGGGGTCCTTCTCCACATGCTGGCGGTACTCGTCGAGGGTCGTCGCGCCCACCACGCGCAGCTCACCACGCGCGAGCATCGGCTTCAGCATGTTGCCGGCGTCCATCGACCCTTCGGCCTTCCCCGCCCCGACGAGCGTGTGCAGCTCGTCGATGAAGACCACGTAGCGTCCCTCGCTCGCGGTGATCTCCTTGAGCACCGCCTTGAGGCGCTCCTCGAACTCGCCGCGGAACTTCGCGCCGGCGATGAGCGCGCCCAGGTCAAGCGAGACGAGCTGCTTATCGCGGAGCGATTCTGGCACATCGCCGTTGACGATGCGCTGCGCGAGCCCCTCGGCGATCGCCGTCTTGCCGACACCAGGCTCACCGATGAGGACGGGGTTGTTCTTGGTCCGGCGCGAGAGCACCTGGATGACGCGCCGGATCTCCTCGTCGCGACCGATCACGGGGTCGAGCTTCCCCTTACGGGCATCGGCGGTCAGGTCGCGCGTGTACTTCTCGAGCGCCTGATACTGGGTCTCCGGCGATTGATCGGTGACGCGATGGGCGCCGCGCACCGCGGTGAGGGCCTCACGGAGCGCCGCCTTGGTGGCGCGCTGCGCCTTGAGGAGGGTGGCCGACTCGGCGCCCTTGGTCTCGGCGAGCGCGATCAGCAGGTGCTCGGTGGAGACGTAGGCATCACCGAGCTCCTTCGCCTCACGCTCCGCGGCGTCGAGGACGGCAGAGAGTTCGCGCGAGGCGGTGGGCTGGGCGTCGGACTGTTTGGGATAGCGCGCGAGCTCGCGATCGAGCGCCTGCTGAAGCGTGGGGATCGGCACGCCGAGCTTCTGGAGGATGGGGACGACGATCCCCTCATCCTGCGCGAGGAGCGCGGCGAGGAGGTGGGTGTCGTGCACCTGCGGGTTCCCGGCCTGGCGCGCGCGATTCGCGGCGTCAGCGAGAGCCTCCTGGGACTTCATGGTCAGGCGGTCGGGAGAGAGCATGATGGTGTCGGGTCAGGCGTGAGGGTCGAGAGGGCTCGCAGGAGCGTGTGCGGTGCGAGCGGACTCTGGTGTCTACCCCACGACCGCGCATATCGCAGGCCAGCCCATCTCTGCCGAAACGGCGGAGCCTCCGAATGGGTGGCAGGGCGACCCGACGAAACGGCGGGTTACGGCGTCGTGGGGACCGAGGGGAAGCGCCGGCCGGCCTCTGACCGACGGGAGATCCCGCGCGCGTCGCACCATTCGAGGAATGGGATCAACCACTTTCGCGTGATCCCGAGTGCCTCGCGAAGCTCCGAGGGGGCGTAGGTCACCTCGGGGCGCACATGGGCCGCGAGCCGCGCGAGCAGGGTCACCACCGCCTCGTGGGCGAACCACCACTCGAGTCCCACCTGCACCACCTGCCCCTCCTTCTGCAGCAGCTTCAGGAGCGCGACGACCTCGTTCCCCCACTGCGACTTGAGCTCGGTCACCGATGGCGGTTCGACCCCCGCGCTCCTGAGGCGCGCCATGACATCGTCCTTCGCGGAGCGTGCCCCCGCATCAGCCGCGGCCCTGAACCCCGGGAGTCGCAGCGTCGCCCCGTCGATGACGATCAGTTGCGCGCGCTCCGCGCGACGGATCACCTCGTCGGCGATCGCCGGCTGGGCGCTCAGGTGCCGCCGCGCCTCCTGCCGATCGAGCCCGGGGGCGAGCGGGTGCTCCGCGTGCGCGCGCTCGAGCCGCGCGATGAGCCGGAGTCGCAGCTGTTCCAAGCGCTCGTTGCGGATGAGTCGCTCGCCGATCCGGGTGACCTTCGCGAGCTCCTTCACGAGCCGGTCCACCTGCACCGGTCGCATGCCCAGCCGTTGTGGGACCTCAGCCAGATCGAGCCCGGCGGCCCCCGCGTCGTCGAGCATCCACTCGAGTCGCCCGCCGGGGCTCGCCTCCGGCTCCGGCCAGGGTCGGGCGCGTCGCGAGCGGGGGATGGCGTCGCTCACCATCCCGCCACCGATCGTCCCGAGGGGGGAGCCTCCGCGCAGGACGAAGCGGTCGCCACCGCGCGCGAGGATGGGGGCATCGAACACGAGGCGCACGGCACGCACGGTCCCCGGAAGAACCTCCCCGCCGACCGCGATCACCCGGGCACCGCACTCCTGCGTGCCCAGATGGAACCGGACCCGCGTGCGCGGACCGAGCCGTTGCGCATCGCTGAGGAGGGTGAGATCGGCGCGGAGGACCTGGGTGGTCTCCCACGGCTCGTCGGCGCGGACGAGCGTCGCGCCCACCGGGATCGCCTCGCGATCGATCCCCGCCAGCGCGACGGCGACGCGATGGCCAGGCTGTATCGCATCGACCGTGGTGCCGTGGGACTCGAGGCCGCGTACGCGCGCTGCCTGCCCACCCGGGAGGATCCGCACCGCGGCCTCGCGTCGGAGCACCCCGCTCCACCCCGTGCCAGTGACCACGGTTCCCGCCCCCGCCACAGAGAAGACGCGGTCGATGGGCAACCGCCATGGGTCCTCGCCTCCGCGCGTGGGCACCCCCGCACACGCCGCCGCCAGCGCCGCGCGGAGTGCGTCCAGCCCCTCCCCGGTGCGGGCGGAGACGGGGAGCACGGGCACCCCCTCGAGGACCGAGCCCGCGAGCACCCCTCGCACCTCGTCGATCGCGAGCGCCCGCAGCTCGTCGTCCACGAGATCGGCCTTGCTCAGGGCGACCACCCCGCCGCGGATCCCGAGCAGGGAGAGGATCGCGAGGTGCTCGCGCGTCTGCGGCCGGACCCCCTCGCCCGCATCGATCACCAAGAGCGCGAGGTCGATCCCGCTCGCGCCGGCGAGCATCGTGCGCACGAATCCCTCGTGCCCGGGGACATCGACCATCCCTACGGTCCCGATCCCCTCGAGCACCAGGGGCGCGAAGCCCAAGGCGATGGTGATCCCGCGCCGCTGCTCCTCCGGGAGCCGATCGGTCTCGACCCCGGTGAGGACGCGCACGAGCGCCGTCTTCCCATGATCGATGTGCCCTGCCGTGCCGATGATCATCGCCCCTCGGCGCCCGTGCCTCCTGCCTCCCAGTCCCGCCAGGCGCGGAGCGGCTTCCCATCGGCGAGATGCTCCTCGAGGAACTCCCGCACGAGCCGCTGGTGGGCGCGGGCGACCTTGGCGTCGGCGGGGAGCACCGCCTCTCCGGCTCCCCAGGCCAGGAGCATCGCGCGTGCGTCGGCCGGCAGGGCGCGCGCCACGGGGGCCAACGCTGCGCATCGCGCACAGAGCGCGCCGCCTGCGCGTGGGGAGAAGCACACCGCCTCTGCGGGCGCCAGCGGTTCATGGCAGGCCGCGCAGTGCTCCAAGGTCGGGGCGAAGCCGAGCGCCTCGGCGAGCCGCCAAGCCGCGGTGACGGTCCGCGGGATTACCTCCTGGGGCTCCGCCACGCTCACCGCGTCGAACCCCGCGGCCAGCACGTCGTGGATCGCCCCGCCGCCATCCTCGGGGGCGCAACGCATCCCCAGCTCACTGAGTGCCGCGGCCGCACCGAAGCGCGCGAGCGAGGCGGCGAGGCCGGGGCGCGCCCGCGTCGCATCGAAGGTGCTGAGCGTGTGGAGGTCGCGGGTCGGATGCAGGACGATCTGCGCCGCCCCGCTGGTGAAGAGGTCGATTCCCTGCCCGAACTTACCGCCGGTGCGCTTGGCCCCGCGCGCGATGACGCTCACCACCCCCGCCTCCCGCGTCGCCAAGCGGACGATGCGGGAGGTCTCGCGATAATCGAAGGCGTGGAGGACGATGGCGTCGGTGCGGATCACCGCTCCAACTTAAGCCCCAGATACCAGATCCGACCGGGCGAGGCGAACCCCTGGATCTGGGTGTAGCGCACGTCGGTGGCGTTGTCGACGCGCAGCTGCAGGCGTGAGGCGGCGCCGGCGAACGACGGGAGCGGGAGTTCGGTGCTGAGGTCGAGGGTGGTGAAGGCGGGGAGCTCCACGGGCGCGGCGGGCCACCCCGAGAAGTCACGATCCTCGCGCACCCCGGTGTGGGTCGCGACCGCCGAGAGCGAGCCGCGGCTCCCGATCCGATGGACGAGCGTCAGCGTGGCGAGATGCTCGGGGCGCCGGATCAGTCGTCCCCCGGTGACGAAGTTCGCGCCGGTCCCCACATCGAACCCCGCATCGGTCACGCGCGTATCGGTCCAGGTGTAGGCGGCCGACACCCTCGTGCGAGCGACTTCGGGGAGCGCCGCCTCGAGCTCCACGCCCCCCGCGTTCGCGGCCGCGATGTTGTAGTAGTTCGGCGCCCCTGGCTGCGGCGGTCGCGAGGTGTACTGGATGAGATCGCGGAAACGCTGCGTGAAGCCCGTAGCCCGCGCGAAGAACCCCGTCGTGCCCGCCCACTCGATGCCGAACTCCGCCGACTCGGTCCGCTCCGGCCGTAGCGCCGGATTCCCCGCCGTGAACCCCTCGGCGAAGTTCTCGAAGAAGCTCGGCGCCTTGAAGGCCGATCCCGCTGACGCGCGGAGGCGCACCCCCTCCGTCAGACGCCAGGCGGTCCCGACGCGCATCGTGCGGAAGGTGCCGAAGGCGCTGTTCTCGTCGAGGCGCGCGCCGAGGCTGTAGGCGAAACGCCCCAGCTCCCCCAGCCCCTGCGCATACGCCGCCCGCGTCTCGCGCGCGGCACGGAATTCACCCGGGGAGTCGCCATACTCGCTGAGGCTCAGCGACCGGCTGCGCTCGGTCTCGCGCGAGAACTCGCCGCCCATCGTCACCGTATGGTTCGGCGTCAGGCGATAGATCCCGCGCAGGTCGGCAAGACGGCGCATGACCGTGCCCCGTGTGAAGTAGCCGAAGAAGCCAAGGGTATCGGCGGCATCATCGGGGCCATCGTTCGTGCGCGGATGCCCCTCGGCGCTCGACAGCTGGAGCCGCGTCTCGAAGCGATCGCTCCATCGGCGGCCCGCATCGAGCCCGAGGAGGAGCCGATGATCCACCCGCTCAGCGTTCCGATCCTCGATCGCGCCGGAGGAGCCGGTGGGATACTGATAGAGGGAGCTGTTGTAGCGGCCCGTGAGGCGGAGATCGCTGCGCGCGCCCGTGTAGGTCAGCCCGGAGACGACGCCGGTGTTGCGATAGGCGTTGTTGAAGGGGAGGATCCCCGTGCTCCCGTGATGATCCCCCTGCAGCGTCGCGCGAAGGCCGGCGATCGTGCCCTCCCCACCGAGGGAGAGCCGTTGCGTCCCGATGTTCCCGCCTCCGATCTCGGCGCGGGTCGTCGTGGTGGTGCCCCCACGGCGCGTGAAGAGCTGGATCACCCCGGAGACCGCCTCGGAGCCGTAGAGCACGCTCGCGGGACCACGGACGACCTCGATCCGTTCGATGTCGTCGAGGGTGATGCGCCCGAGGTCGAGCACGCCCCCCGGCTCATTGAGCGGGACCCCATCGACGAGGACCCGCACGTAGTTGGACTGGCCACCGCGGACGAAGAGCGCGACCTGCGAGCCGACCGAGGAGCTCCGCGCGATCGCGACGCCGGGCACGCGCCGTAGCGCATCGGCGAGGTGGGTGATCCCCTCCGCCCGCAGGGCCGCCGCATCCAGGGTCGTGGCCGTCGCGGTCGGGGCATAG
>Ga0172372_10000367_pt1 | contig 70142 bp, 71 predicted proteins | sample LakKiv5m_2_FD_114544 | JGI IMG/M metagenome (GOLD analysis project Ga0172372, IMG submission 114544) | Freshwater microbial communities from Kabuno Bay, South-Kivu, Congo - kab_092012_9.5m | ecosystem: Environmental > Aquatic > Freshwater > Lake | place: Democratic Republic of the Congo...
AATTTTATTATTATTATAATGATAATAATAGTATAAATATTTTGATTAATAATTACTTATTCATACATTTGTAAAAAAAAAAAAAAAAATTAAAAAAAATAAAAAAAAAAAAAAAAAAAAAAAAAAGAAAATTTTTTTTTTTTAATTATAAAAAAAAAAAAACTGAATAATAAAAGGAGAATTATAGAAATAAAATAATGTGTATCTTCATAATTTAATAAATTTAGATAATCATATATTTTAAAATTTAGTGGTATATTATAAGCCTCGTTAAAAAAGATCCAATTAAATCCTGAATTAATTATTTCAAAAAAATTATCGTTAATAAAATTTAAAACATAAAAAAAATCTACATATAAAATTTTCATTATTGCAATTCCAGTCAGTATAATTGAAATAAAATAAAGCAACAAAGTAGGTGCTATAAAATATGAAAATAATTTAATAAAAAAAATATTTTTTTTTTTGGAATAGAAATATAATAGAAATATTAAAGGAAATATTATATATAAATTTACTAAATGATTATAAAAATTTAAAAATAATAGAAAAAAAATTAATGATAATTTTTTTTGATTCTCATTATATTTATCAACTAAAAAAAAAACTAAAATAAAAATAAATGAAGAAAAATTATACCCAGAATATACAAAAGCATAATAAGGAATATAAAATGAAAATAGTAAAGAAGATAAAAATAAAATTTTTGAAATAAAAAAGTTACAAAATTTATATATAATTATTACATTAAGACAAAAAAAAAAATAGCTTAACAGTTTATAATAAAATATGTCATAAGAAAAAAAGGAAGTTAAATATCCAAAAAAATGAAAAACAGTAGTATTCCCTGGAAAATTTTTTAATAATAGAGTTTTAATATTTGATGAATAAACTAGTATTGAATTAAGCTCATCACCTAATGGAATTATTTCATTGTTTAAATATAATTTTAAAAAAAATAAGATTAAAAATATAATTAAAAATATATATGAATAGTCAATTTTTTTATAATAGGAATGATAATTTTTATATTTTAAACCTAAAAAATTTTGCATTCTTTTATTGAACTAACTAATTAATAATTTAAGTTAATTTCTATTATATAATCTTTTTATTAACATTACTATGAAATCAATATTAATCACAGGTGGCTCAGGTTTTTTGGGAATACATTTAGCCTATAAATTTAAAAAAAAATTTAAAGTAATATTAGCTGGAAGAAATAATAAACAAAATTTTTTTGCCAAAAAAAAAACTGCTTGTGAAGTTTTGCCTTTAGACGTTTCTAATATAGAGTCAGTTCGTGATGTTATTAATTACGCAAAACCTAATATAATTATACATGCTGCAGCAACTAAATTTGTTGATCTTTCTGAAAAATTTCCTCTAGAATGTGTGGATATTAATGTCAATGGTTCAAGAAATATTGCGCGGGTTGCGATAGATAAAAAGATTGAAACTGTAATTGGAATATCTACCGATAAAGCTTCACCACCCATAAGAAATATTTATGGTATGAGTAAATCATTAATGGAAAAGATTTTTGTTTCCTTGGGTAACTCTCATAAAACTAAATTTGCCTGTGTGAGATATGGTAACGTTGCGTGGTCTACTGGCTCTGTTCTTCCTGTTTGGAACGAAATGTTTAAAAAAAGTAAAACTATTTATACAACTGGACCTTATATGAGGAGATTCTTTTTTACAGTTAATGAAGCTGTTGAATTAGTATCGACATCTCTGGATAAAATAAATTATTTATCAGGAAAAATTCTTTCTAGAGAAATGAAAGGGGCTCAGATGATAGATATTTTAAAAGTTTGGATAAAAATTTATGGTGGAAAATTTATAATTAGTAAGGAGAGACCTGGTGAACGAATCGACGAATTCTTGATTGGTGAAACTGAACTTCCTTATACTGAAAAAAAAGTAATTAGGAATGTTGATCATTATATAATTGATTTTAAAAATAAAGTTCAAAAACCTTTAAAAGAAATTATTTCTTCAAACAATTGTAAGAAACTTAATTTTTTAGAAATTAAAAAAATACTTGAACTAAAAAAAATTTATGAAAGTTATTAATCATGCATTTATAATGGCTGCTGGTAGAGGAATTAGATTAAAGCCTTTAACAGATAAACTACCAAAAGGTATGATGCCTTATAAAAATACAACTTTAATATCTAATGGTATATTTAAGTTAAAAAAATTTATAAAAAATATTCATATCTCTGTTGGTTATAAAGGCTCAATACTTGCTAAGCATGTAATAGAAAATGATGTAAATAGTATAATTAATACTGAAGGCAAAGGAAATGCTTGGTGGATATTTAATTCGCTTTTCAAAAATTTAGATGAACCAATTGTTATTCTCACTTGTGATAACGTTACAACAATTAATTTTAGATTAATTGAAAAAGACTATTTAAAAAAAAAAAGCCCACCTTGTATGTTGATACCTGTAAAACCTATTAAAGGCTTAGAAGGTGATTTTATAAAACACAATAATAATATTGTAACATCCTTGTCTCGAAGAAATTATTCAAATATTTATTGTTCAGGTATTCAGATAATTAATCCTTATAAAATAAATTATATAATGAAAAATAAAAAAAATTTTAATCAAATATGGAATGTTTTAATAAAAAAAAAATTACTTTATGTTTCTAACATTATGCCAAAAAAATGGTTTACGGTAGATAATATTCATAATTTTAAAAAACTTAAAAATATTCACTAATGCATGTCACGTTAGTATTACCTGTTTTCAATGAGGAAAGAAATATAAAAAAAGTTATTACAAGTGTTAAAAAGATTGTAAATCGAATTATTGTAATTGATAACAATTCTTCAGATAACACAATGAGATTAATTAAAAAATTAAATAAAATTAACCTCAAACATTGTTACAATCTTGGAAAATCAAACTCGCTAAAAACTGGTTGTGACCTAGCAGTGCGCTTAAAGACTGATGTAATTGCGTTTATGGATAGCGATGGACAACATAGGGGATCCGATTTACAAAAGTTAATTCAAACTATGAAAAAAGAAAAGGTCGATTCTGTTATTGGCTACAGAGACAATTTTAAAATGCCACTAATGAGAGGTATTGGAACATTCCTGATAAAAATACTTACTAATTTTCTATTTAATTCATCTCTTAAGGATATTCAATCCGGAATGAGGATATTTAAAAGCAAAATCTACAACAAGATAAGATGGACGTCCACTGGATCAGCACACTATTTTGCGGACGCTGAAATTAGTACTAAATTAATACAAAAAAAAATCAAATTTAAAGAAGTACCCATTCAAACAATTTTTTTAGATAAATATAAAGGCATGAATATATTTCAAGGTATTCATTTATTATTCTGTTTAGTGCTATGGAGATTTAATAACTAAAATGCTAAAATTAATTTTATCTCTTATAGCAATAATTATTTCAATTTCATTAATATATTCGACATTTTTAAATTATAAATGCAAAAACATTAACAAAATTGAATTCTTTTTTTGGACCAGTGCTTGGATTTTTTTAATATTTTTATCAATTAGACCACTATCCATTGATCAATTTGTTGAAAAAAATTTAAACGTTAATTTATTTTATTTGTTAAATATTTTTTCTTTTTTATTTATATTCTTTTTAATTTTTAAATATTACTTAAAAATTAAAATATTAGAAAAAAAAATAGATACTCTTATAAGATCAGAAGCTCTTTCCAAGATATATAATAAAATTAAAAAATAATTTTTAAATTAAATAAGTAATAATTAATGCGAAAAATAAAAAATTTTATTAAACAATTAATAGAATTTATAAACTCATTATTATCTTGTATTAACTTACTAATTGTCCCACTTCATTATTATACTCCTATAAAGAATATAAAAAATATTCAAAAAAATAAGTTATTAAAAAAAATAGAATTTAATAAAATAAGTTTTAATAAAAAAAAATCTATTTCATTTCTAAAATCAATGCAAAAACAAATATTATTTTTTAAAAATAGAAATATCTATGAAAAACTTCTTAATAAGAAAAACAGCCACGGTCCAGGATATGGGAAAATAGAATCTATAATATTACAATCATTAATAAATAAAAAAAAAATTAAACGTGTATTAGAAATTGGTTCAGGAATATCAACTTTTTGTATGATAGATTCTTTGAATATTTCAAACAATACAAATTATAAAGTAATGTGTATTGAACCCAATCCCAGTAATTCATTATTAAACATAGCAAAAGAAAAAAGAATTACTTTGATAAAAAAAAATATTGAGGAAGTTCCAACTAAAAAAATATTAAATTTTAGGCCAGATTTTTTATTTATTGATACAACTCATACAGTAAAACCATTATCAGATGTTGAATTTATTTATACAAGAATACTTCCTAATATAAAAAATTGTATAATACATATACACGATATCTACTTTCCTTATCTCTATCAAAATAATTTACACAAAAAATCTTATATGCAATGGAGTGAAACGATGCTTTTATACTGCTATTTACTTAATAATAAAAAAACTAAAATAATTTTGAGCATGCCACATATATTTCATGAAAATAAAGATATCCTAAATAAATATTTCAAATCATGGAAACTAGCAAAATTTAGATTTGGACTGCAAATAGACTATGGTAACTTCAAATCTCATTTCCCGTCATCCATATATCTAAAACAATAAAAATTGTATTGTGATAATTCTTAAAAGTTAAAATATTTTTTAAATTTATTTAAATTAAAAAATAGTTACATCCAAAATTTTTTTATTTTGCAAATTTTTCTCTATAAATAAAATATGCGAAAAATATATAATAAAAAAAACCATTAAAACTCGAAAAGAAAGACCCTGTAGTTTGAAATGGAAAAAATAAAATAAAAAAATATGCTAACATTGGAATATCTTTTTTTTTTAAAAGTTGAATAAAAATATAAGACAATAACAAAAGAATAATTACAAAACCAAAAATTCCTAAGTCAGAAATAAATTCAATATAAACATTATGCGGGTGAGTATTGCATCTATCTTTAGCGCTTAGAGAATTAATACTTTCATATTTAGAATTTGAACAAATATTTCTAAAAGATTTAAGTCCGGCCCCAAATATTTTATTATCTAAAAATATTTCTATACCGGTTAAAAAATGCGCACCATGCCTTGTGTCTAAAAAGTTTTGAATAAGACTGTAATTTTCTCTTTTAATTAAGAGATTACTGTTGTTTTTTTTTTCACTAATTACTTGAAACTCATAACCAAATAAAAAACTATATTTATTAAATAATAGCTTGTCTTTGTCCTGACTATAAATATTATAATTTAAGAAAAATGTAGAAAAAAGAATAATTAAATAAATACAAAAAACTAAAATTTTTCTTTTTATTTGAATTCGATTATCAAAAAAAATAAAAAAAAGACTGGATGTTGCAGTAATTAAAAATGCTGATCTTTCTCCAGATAGCAGTATCGTTGCGTTAGATAAAAAAATAATAAAATATTTAAATATCCAGTTATTGTTTTTCCTTGCATGAATATAAGTTACAACTAAAAACAAAATTTTACTTAAAAAAGATCCAGCTACAAACTCTTTTCCAAATGGACCAGATAGTCTAATTCCATGACTATCTTGCAAGGGATAGCCAAATAAATCATATATAAAAAAAAATTGTATAAGTACATCGAAAATAAAAAAAAAAATTAATATAATTAATGAATAAAAAAAAAAAGATTCGTTTTTTTTATTGTGTTCAAAAACTTTATAAAAAACTAAAACAAAAAGAATATTTTTAATAATTCCTAAATATGAATTAAAAGATAATAATGAATTGTATGAAAATAAAATATTAAATAAAAAAAATAATTTAAATATAGTAAAATAAAAAATATAAGTTTTATTTATTGCAATTGAAAATTCCTTCTTTATTAAAAGAAAAATAAAAAGTATCAAACTAGTAAGAATAACTAAATTTAATGCAAAATTTCCTATTATTGATGCAGCAATTGATAAAAATATAATAAAATTTAAAAAAAAAATTTTCTTTGAATATACTAAATATTCTTTTATATTTGAAAGAGATAACACCTGTAATATTACCTATTTAATTCCATATTTCAAAATACAATAGAATGCTCTGAATGCATCTTTCAATCTAATTTTTTTTCCTTCTTCATATGATCGTCCATTATAACTTATATTTACTTCAAAAAATTTTAGTTTTTTTTTAGCAAGTTTTATTGTTATTTCAGGTTCGAAACCAAATGAGTCTTCAATTAATTCTTCTGCCTTAATTGCATTTTTTTTGAAAACTTTATAACAAGTTTCCATGTCAGACATATTTATATTTGTAAAAATATTACATAATATTGTTAGAATTTTATTTGCAATATAATTCCAAAAATAAATTAGACGTACGGCGCCTGAGCCACCTAAAAATCTAGACCCATAAACTACATCTGCATTAAATTTTATAAATGGTTCAATTAGTTTAATATAATCATTTGGATCATACTCTAAGTCAGCATCTTGAATTAAAATATAGTCGCCAGTTGCCTCTTTTAAGCCAATTCGTATCGCATAACCTTTTCCTTTATTCTTTTCATTGAAATAAGCTTTATTATAAAGATCATTTTTTAGATTCTTAATAATTTCTGTAGTTCCATCAGTAGAACCATCATCTACTATGATGATTTCTTTATTAATAAATGTAATTTTTTTTATTCTTTCAAGGATTTCAACTATTGTATTTTTTTCATTGTAACACGGAATAATTATAGATAATTTAATATCGTTATTTAACATTTTTAAATCTCATAAATAGATGGATAATTCAATTTTACTTATAAAAAATTTATCCATGATACTTATATTAATTGTTTTTTGTTATGCTTGTTTAAAAAATAGTTTTTTTATAGGAAATTTATTAGGTTTAATTGATATACCAAATAAGAGAAAAATTCATTTAAAAAATATTCCTAATTTTGGTGGACTTTTATTTGTTATTTGTTCAATAATATTGTCTTTATTCTTATACTCAACCAATCAATTAAAAATTAATTTAGAAGATTTAATTATCATTAATATAGCTTCAATACTGATATTTTTAGTTGGATTTTATGATGATATTAAAAATGTTAGTCCATATAAAAGGATAATTTTTTTTTTTATTTTATTACTAGTTATTTTCAAAAATCAAAATTTACTTTTAAATGAACTTTATTTTAAAAATTTTTTTATCACTAAAATATCAATTTTTAATTGGTCTATTTTGCTTACTATATTTTGTCTTTTTTTATTTTATAACTCATTTAATTTTTCTGATGGCGCAAATGGTATTGCTTTATCTTCGACTATAATTTATCTTAGTTATTTATTAATTAAAATTAATAATTTTGATTTATATATATTTTTTAATTTAATTATTTTAATTTTAATTTTTTTATACAATATCAATAATAAAATCTTTATTGGCAATTCTGGTTCAAGTGCCTTATCAATATTTTTAGGTCTAATTTTTATTTATTTTTATAACACAACGTCCAATCTTTTTGCCGATCAAATTGCTTTATTATTTCTTATACCTGGTTTAGATATGATTAGAGTAACTATTCAAAGATTGCTACTTAATAAAAACCCTTTTTTTCCGGATCAAAGTCATTTACATCACTTACTAATGAACTTTATTGAAAAAAAAAATTTATGGCTGTTTTATTCATTTATAAATCTGATACCAATATTATTTTATGAGTTAGGTTTCGCAAGTACTTACATATTTTTTTTTTCATTTATTTTATTTTTTCTTCTAATATATTATTTAAAAAAAAAAAATATATAATATGAATATTCTTGTAACGGGAGCTGGCGGTTTTATTGGTGGTCATATTGTAAAAAAATTACTAAGCCATGGTCATAAAGTCCGTGCCGTTGATATAAAAAATTTAAATGAATGGTTTCAAGTATTTGATAAAGCCGAAAATATTTCTAAAGATTTAACAATAAAAGAAAATTGCTACGCCTCTTGCAAAGACATGGATGAGGTTATCAATATGGCTTGTAACATGGGTGGTATGGGTTTTATAGAAAATAATAAAGCTTTATGTATGCTATCAGTGCTTGTTAATACACATATGCTTATGGCATGCAAAGAATATAAAATTAAAAAATATTTTTTTTCTTCAAGTGCTTGTGTATATAATGCAGACAAACAGAATAAGACTTTTATTGAAGGCCTAAAAGAGGAAGATGCCTACCCTGCACTACCTGAGGACGGTTATGGCTGGGAAAAACTTTTTAGTGAAAGGATGTGCAGACATTTTCTAGAAGATTATAAACTAGACGTAAAAATAGCTAGGTACCATAATATCTATGGACCCAACGGGACTTACGATGGAGGTAGGGAAAAAGCTCCTGCAGCATTGTGCAGAAAAATCATCAATGCTGAATTTAAAAAGAACGATTCGATTGAAGTATGGGGAGATGGGGAACAGACTAGGTCTTTTTTATATATAGATGACTGTGTAGACGCGACTTTAAATTTTTTTGGATCAAAATACCATGGACCGATAAATATTGGTAGCGAAGAGCAAGTTTCAATAAACCAAATGATAGAAATAATTGAGCAATTTAGTAAAAAAAAATTTAAAAAAATTTATCAACTAGATAAACCAAAAGGGGTCAGAGGAAGATCCAGCAATAACAATTTAATTAGAAAATTATTAAATTGGGAACCAAAATACACATTAAAAGAAGGTTTATTTCAAACCTATAATTGGATAGAAAAAGAAATAAAAAAAAAACATAATCAATAATTAGTTAATACTAATTTCATTTCATTTACTTTTTATTATTATTATTATTAAGTCTACCTCAACTTGCTTAAATAATTTGAGATTTTCTTATTGATTTAATTTTAGAGAAAACTTCTTCATAGTTACCTTTTGCAACTAGCTGGCCTTCTTTAATATAATAAATTAAATCACTCTTAACCAAGGAATCTATTCTATGCGTGACATTTATAATGGTTTTACTATTTCTCAACTTAAAAATTAAATCATTGATGCTTTTTTCAGACTCCGGGTCCAGAGAGCTTGTGGCTTCATCAAAAATGATAACATCAGAATTTTTAATTAAACATCTAGCTATAGCAATTTTCTGTTTTTGTCCACCAGATAGGAAGATTCCATTGTCTCCTACTTTAGTATTTAATCCATACTGCAAACTATCAATAAATTCCTTTAGATTTATAAAATCTATAATTTTATATACTTCTTCTAAAGAGATATTTTTTGATTCAATATCAAAAACAATGTTGTTTAAAATAGTATCATTAAATAAAAAAATATTTTGTGATACATAGCCAATTTTTTTTTGCCAAGCGATTAACATTTGTTTAGTGATAATCTCTTTATTGTCTACTAAAATTTTTCCATTAGTTGGCGCTAGCAAGCCCAAAATAATATGAATTATAGTTGATTTTCCAGAGCCATTTGGTCCAATAATAGAAACAAGAGTATTTTTTTTTATTTCTAAATTTAAATTATTAACTACTAACAAATCTCTAGAAAGATAATTATATGAAACATTGTCTAAGATAATATTATTATTAAATATTAGCTCCCTACTAGGCTCTTCTTCAAGAGAATTAGTTTTACTATTAATTAAATCATTTTTAATTGAATTAAATTCAACCATTGAGCCTCTCGCTAAACTCAAGTTTTGAAAAATTACTTGGATAGCGGGTATCATTTTCAAGCCAGCTAAAGCATAAACTGAAATTATAGGAATTATTATTGATAAATCATTATTATAAGATTTTAATAAAGTTATAAAAACAAATGTGACAATTATGATGGAAATTAACTCGAGAATACCTCTGGGTAATAAGGAAATTGAAATTAACCGTGCAAATTTTTTATGGTATATTTTATTAGCTTCAAAAAACTTTTGATAAAAAATAGATTTTTTATTGGCTAATATAATATCTTTAATACCAGCAACAGACTCATTTACAATTTGAAATCTTTTTTTTTGGTGCACATTAATTACTGAATTATTTTTTGATATTTTTTTTTTTATAATAATAAAGAAAACAAAGTAAAAAATTATGTAGGAAGCAGACAAGTAAATTGTAATTTTAGGATTTAAAAATAATAATAATAAAAATATAAAAAAACACATTAAAACTTTAGAAATCACGAATAATATAGGTATAAAAACTCCATCTATTACTCTATCAACATCATATGATAATTTTTTAAATAACAAATCTTTTTGATTTGAAAGGAAAAAAGTCCAAGGTTGTTTTAAATAATAGGAAAATAACCTGCCAGAAAAATGATAACCAATATAATGTGTATAATTAATAAATATCCAACCTGAAATCATTGTTAATATAGATGAACTTGCCAATAAGCATACTGACAAGATACCTAAAAATATTACAAAATTCTGATTATTAGAAAAATTAAATAAATTGAATAATTCTAATAAATACTTATTACTCATTATATAAGAAGGATTTGTAGCAACTTTTAAAAATGGTCCAAATGAAGCAACCCCTATAACTTCAAAAATAGAACTTATTAATAATAAAATTGCTATTACAACAAAAAAAAATATCTCTTTTAAAGATAAAATTTTATATGATGAAAAAAAAAAATTTTTCAATTTAATTATTTTTTAAAAAATATTATCAACTATTTATATCACTATTTATAGATATTTAAAGTAACAATAGTAATTATAATTTAAACTAACTCTAAAATAAATTAATATTCAATATAAAAAATAACAGCTAAGATAAAAAAAAAATTATTTTCTTAGTTATCTTAAATATATGTAAAAAATTTTTTTTAAATAAATTTTATAAATTTTTTACAGAAACTATAATTAATTACGACTACCATAATATCTTAGATATAAAATTTTAGGAACAAATCCTAATTTATTAGCAAGTAAAACTGGGTATTTTAAATATTTAAATAAATTATAATAAGTCTTAAAATCCTTAAAATTTTTATTTTCTTTCAACATTATCTGACTGTACTGGTCCTTGGTCAGATCGAGTTTTCCAAGAATATACTTGGTTAACTTTTCTTTATCTTCAATATTTATTTGTGTATTTAACATTTTCTCAGCTTCTTGTTTTTGAATTTTTCCAGATCTTATCATTGCTGAAAGTCCTGTCATTCTTCTGTCTATGTTAAATTTTTCTGGGAGATATACCGAAACAATAAATTTGGTTAACAACGACTCATGGTGATGACCTCCATAATATTTCCAGTTAAGCTCATTTTTTAAAACTTTATCTACATTATGATGATCGTATTCGATATAATTTAACGGTAGTATTGTCTTAATTCTTCTAAATATTTTATATTTGACTAAGTCTGAAATATAAAAATTATCAAAATCTTTTAAATCTCCATCTCCAAATTTTTTATGAATACTTTCAATGTATTTTCCGTCCATATAGGTCCAGTCTAACGGCTCTATTCCTTCCGTTCTAAAAGAGTGTCCATTAAAAACATATCTTATATTTTCTTTATAAGCTGTTTCATACATGGTTTTAAAAATTCCAACGTCTGTTGGTGTGTCTGGATCAGAAACTCCAGCTAAAAAAAAAGATCTTGTAATTTTTTTAAATACGTCCCAATTGGCAACTTTAGTTTCTAAATCAACATTTAAAGTATTACAAATTTTATAAATATTTGAAACGGAATCATCTGAATCGAAACCGTTATCATAATGAACTGCCAGTGGATTTAAATTTAATTTTTTTTTTAAGAAGTATAATAAATAAGAACTATCTCTACCGCCGCTTACTCCAACAATACAATTATGCTTTTTATTTCTTCCTTCATTTTTAATCTGTTCAGCAATATTATATATCTCATTTGATTTTTGTAATTTTTTTGGATATTCCTTTTCCATTTCTTCATGTATTTTACAGAATTGACATATTAAATTTTCGTCTAATGTCAAAGAAGAAAGAACGCTATTATTTAATAAGCATCTAGAACAATTTTTCATTTTTTTCTATAAAACTGATTTAAAAAATAAAATGGACTAAACACTAAACTTACTAACATTATACCAATTCTAAAAGTATTAATTAAAAAAATAATTTCTATTATACCCAGATTAGTATCCCTTGTTCCAAAATATGTAAGTGCCTCAGATATGCCAATAGAAAACGGCGTTAAATTTATTACGAAAGATAAATCAACAAAAGAGGCGGTTAGCAGTGAGTTATAGAAATAATACTTATTATTTAGGGATTTTAATATTATCAAGAATAACACTGAGAGGATTATATATTGAAATACAAAAACTAATAATTGCCTTGCATGAAATATAAATAAATTTTCTTGTTTTAATAGAGTTAAGAAATTTATTAATTTTTTTGTTATACTTAGATTTAATTTTTTTAAAATTGCTTTAACTACGTCTAAAAAAAAAATTAGTAAAAAAAGATAAAAAAAACTACAAAACGCTATTAAAAAAAATACAAATTTAATTTGATTTGCTATTAAAATATTTTCTAAAGTCTGATCAATAATAAAAGCTACGACTAAGCCAAATGAAGAGAACACCAGCAACTCTGTAAAAATCGATGAAATTGACAAAAATAAAAAGCTTTTAATATTAATAAATTTTTTTTCTTTCAAATACGCTACCCTAAAACCTAATCCTGATAATTGAACAACACTATTAAAAAGATAAGTAGACGACATAAGAGCTAATGTTTCTAGTAAATTAGTTTTTTTTTTTAGAAAAACTATAATATTTTTTAAAACTAAAGCTTCTGTAAGCAAATAAAAAAATGATAAAAAAATTAAAGAAATAATTAGGTTAAAAGTAAATTTATTAAATATATTAAACTCTTTGAAATCATTCTGAAAAAAAATATATATGGCTACAGAAAAAAAAAAAGTTAATATTAATGGATAAAATTTTCTAATGATTTTCATATTTTTCCATTATTTTATTGATTTCTTCTTTGCTTGGATAATTTATTAATACTGCCTTTCTTGATCCGAAATAAATAAAACTGTTACCTACCGCTGCAGCAGATAAATTTGTTTTATCAAATAATTCAATAATACTCTCTAGGTTTTGAGCTCCACCAGATGCTATAATTGGTATACTAACTGCATTTTCTACAATTTTATAAAGATCAATATCATAACCCAATCCGGTTCCTTCTTTATGAACTGCTGTTAATATTACTTCACCTGCTCCTCTATTAACGTAACTTTGTAGAAAAACTTTTATATCAATAAAATTTTTTTTTTTTGTAGAATGAGAATAAATAAAGTACTGATCATCGTTCTTAACAACGTCAATACTAAGAGTGGCACTTTGGCTGCCAAACTTATTCGCAATCAGACTAATAAGATCAAGGCTTTTAGGAGTTGAGGCGTTTATAATAATTTTTTCTACACCTTCATTTATAATTTTTGAAGCTGTTTCTATGTCATTAATTCCTCCTCCCACACAAAGTGGTATAAATATTTCTTTTCTAATCTTCTTTATTAAATCAATATTTATCGACGTGTTATTTTTTCTTGCATCAATATCCATTAAAATAATTTCGTGCGCTCTTTTTTCAGAAAAAATCTTAAGTGCATTAAAAACATCACCAACATATACATGATTATCAAAATTTTTACCTTTACAAAGATTTTGACTTTTTATCAATAAACTAGGTACAATTCTAATTAACTTCATTCAAAGATTTGAAAAATTTTTTATTATTTTTTTTCCTATATTCTGACTTTTCTCAGGGTGAAACTGAACTCCAAAAATATTTTTATAATTAAAACTACTGCAAAAAGATTTTCCATATCTTGTTTCTGAAATTATCATTTTTTTTTGACTAAGATTATCAGGACTAAAAAAATAAGAATGGCAAAAATAAAATCTTTCCTCTTTGTCAATATCAATAAAAAGCGGGTTGTTATTAGATTTAACTTTATTCCAACCTATGTGCGGTACTCTTAGTCTATAATCATCTGGAAATTTTTTAATATCCCCACTAACAAATCCTAAACCTTTCACGTTACCTTCTTCGCTTGAATTGCAAAGAATTTGCATTCCTGAACATATTCCTAATAAAGGTTTTTTTTTATCGATAATTTCATTTTTTAAGATTTTATCTAAACCAAATTTCATGATGTTACTAATGCAATAAGAAAAATTTGAAACGCCTGGTAAAATAATTTTTTCTGAATTCTTAATTATCTTTTCGTCTCTTGTTATACAAAATTGTAAATTTAGATCCTCCAACAAAATAGCTAAAGAATTAATATTACCAACTTCATAGTCTATTAATGCTATCATCTTATTTTTTTAAGCTTTGCAGCATTGCCTATATATACCCCATTTTTTTTATCACAGTTTTTGGTAACAACACTGCCAGCACCAATAACAATGTTGTCTTTGATAATTACAGGCAATATTGTTGAATTACTTCCTATTAAAACATTATTTCCAATAGTTGTGGATAATAATTTTTTTTTATTTTTAATAATTTTATTTCTTAAAAATTTATCATTTACGAAGGTTACGCCATGTCCAACAAAACAGTTTTTTCCAATTTTTACTTTAGAGCATATAAAAGAATGACTTTGTATACGAGTATTATCCCCAATTATAACGCCTTCTTGTATTTCAACAAAAGGTCCGATGAAACAATTATTTCCAATTTTGCAATTGTAAAGATTTACTGGCTCTATGATTGTAACATTCTTACCAAAACTTACATTTTTAATTGAAATTTTTTTTTTTATAGTCATAAGATAATTTGAATTATTGCATGATTAAATTTTTTAACATCTATAGACAAGATTACAAATCTTTAAATAAAATATTTAAAGATATTAAAAGAACTATAAAAAATTCTAATTTTATCAAAGGAAAACCTGTTTTAGACTTTGAAAATAAATTTTCAAAATTTTGTAATTCAAATCATTCGATATCCTGCAATAGTGGTTCTGATGCTCTATTTTTATCATTAAAATCACTAAACTTACCCAAAAATTCTGAAGTAATACTTCCCGCAATGACATATTGTGCGACAGTTTTTTCTGTATTACGAGCGAATTTAATTCCAGTATTAGCTGATGTAAAAAAAAATAGATCGACTATTTGTCCTTTAGAAATAAAAAAAAAACTTTCAAAAAACACTAAGGCTATAATATTGGTGCACTTGTACGGAGATTGTTGTGATATTCATAATATAAAAAAAATAGTTAAAGATAAAAAAATAATTATTATTGAGGATGCCGCTCAAGCGCATGGAGCAAGAGATTGTTCCTTTTGCGAAAAAAATTTAACTCAGTGTTGTAATAAAGGAAATATGGTTGGTTCTATAGGTGATTTTGGCTGTTTTAGCTTTTATCCTGGAAAAAATTTAGGAGGTTATGGGGATGGTGGGATGATTACTTGTAAAAATAAAAATTACAAAAATAAGATTGCTATGTTGGCAAATTTAGGTGGCATTAAAAAATTTGAACATAAATACGTAGGATATAACTCCAGGTTAGATACTATCCAGGCAAACATTCTTAACGTTAAATTAAATGATTTATTAAATAATAATTTGAAAAGAAAGAAAATAGCTGATTATTACAATCAAAACATTAATAATAAATTTATTACTAAACTTAATTATTATCCAGGATGTGCATATCATCAGTACGTTATTATTACAAAAAAAATTAATACACTAATTTCTCTATTACAAAAAAATAAAATAGAATTTGGCAGACATTACCCTGAGCCAATTCACAAGATTAAAGCTGTATCAGATATATTTAAAAATGAGAAATATCCAAATGCTGAGAGATTAGCTAAATACGGAATTAGTATTCCAATTGATCCAAATTTAAAAAAAAAACAAATTAGGTATATTTCCGAGGTAATTAATAAGTTAAGATAGTTTTTTATCAACCTGTTCTAGCAATGCATGAACTTTCAAAGCATGCGTTGAACTATTTTTAATATTTTTGGAGACGTCTTCTGATTTTGTAGAAATAATTTTGAGAAAATAAGACAATTCCGACCTCAGGGGAGCTTTGAACGTAATTTTTGGATTAAAAGTTTTTCCATAATAAATATTAGCGATCGGTGTAAAAAATGATTTCTTAAATTTATCTATCTTTGGATAACTTGCATACTGATCATATATTGTGATAGGGTTTTTTAAATCCATCTCATTAAAAAGTAGCATTTTTTTTTCTCCTACTATAATTATTTTACGAATTTTTTCTGGATTTAACCAACTCGACTTTATTTCTACTTTGACATCGCCATAAGTTAAAAAAATAGTGCTTAGATCAAAAATTTTTCTTTTTAAAAAACTATAGCCATGAACTAAATCAACTCTTAGTTTTGCTTTAGTCATGTAAATTAAGGTTGATAAGTCATGTGAACTAAGATCCCAAAAACATGAATTATCATTTCTTACTGGCCCTAAATTTAATCTTTGAAAAGAAATGTATTTTATTTTTCCTAGTTTTTTACTAATTAAAATTTTCTTAATATAATCAATGTAAACATTAAAATTATAAATATAACCAACCATAAAGATTTTATTAATATTTTTACTAATAGTATGAAGTTTTTTTAAATGAAGACTATTTAAAGTGGCAGGTTTTTCCAAAAAAACATTTAATTTTTTATTAAAACATTTTTTAGTCACTTCGTAATGTGTGCTTGGGGGTGTTGATATTATAACATTTTTTATTTTTGTAAAAAATTTATTTTCATTATTATATATTTGTACATGCTTAAATTTTTTTTTAACTTGAAGCAATTTATGATAACTAACATCGTACACATGAACACACTTTAGGTTCATTTCTTCCAAAGTTTTAATAATATTTGTAGACCAATAACCAGCCCCGATAATGCCTAATTTGTATTTATCCAAAATATAATATATTTGAGGTTAATGAAATCAATTTGCATAATACCTATTTATAATGAATATGACAAATTAAATAAGTTATTTTCTAAAATTAAAAAAAATAAACATAAAAAATTTGGTCTTACCTATCTTGCAATTAATAATGGATCTTCTGACCAGTCATTAAATTTAATTAAAGAAAACAAAATCAAATATATAAATCTAAAAAAAAATTATGGAGTTGGTTATGCTTTGATGTCCGGATATCTCTACGCAAAAAGAAATCGTTATGATTATATTGTACATTTAGCAGGGAATGGGAAAATGGATCCCGCACAAATTAAAAATTTTTTAAAAAAAATACATTATAACAATTACGACTTTGTTTCTGGTAGTAGATTTTTAAAAAATGGTTTTTATTCAAATAATCCCAAATATAGAATAATATTGATAAAATTCTTTAGTATTTTTATTTCACTTCTATTCCAAAAAAAAATAACTGACTGCTCTTGTGGTTATAGAGCTTTCAAAATTACTTTATTCGAAAATTTCAAAAAAAATTTTTTTAAAAAAGAACTATTTACATATGGTTATGAATATTACAGTTATGGAGCTATATTAAAAAATAAAAAAATAAATTTTACAGAAATTCCTGTATCTATGAACTATCAAAATAAAAACAATTATACCAAAATGCGTCCTTTTATCGATTGGTACATAATGGCAAAATATTGGATTAAATCCTTTTTTTTTAAAGTTGCTCTTTAATGGATAGAGAAAAAAATTCTTATATAATTATTTTATCATTTTTTTGCTTATCTTATATTTTTTTTACAAATGCTCATTTTAACTATGAAGAAACTTTAATATTTGGAGGAGCTGATGGAGAAAGTTACCTTAATATATCGAAATACTCACCGGAAATTTCAAAAATTAATATTCAACCTATACATTCTGAAAGATTTATTTTTCCTTATATAATTGGCTTAATTACCAATATCTTTTCTCTTGATATATTTTTACTTTATAAAACACTTTCTATTTCATTATTATTTGCAATAAATTTTATTTTTATTCGAATAGCAAATAAAATAAATTTTTCGCTTGCTAAAATAGTTTTATGTTTGTGTTTGATTAACTTTAATCCTTACATAACAAGATTTTACATATCTAATCCATTAATTTTAGTAGATCTTTTTTTTTATATTGGATTATTAATAACTATATTAGGGGTTATAGAAAAAAAAAATTTTCATTTACTATCTGGATTATTGATTGCTATTTCAGCCAGACAAACTGCTGCTGTAATATTAATTTCTATTTTACTTATTGATTTAGTTAATAAAAATTTTTTAAAAAAAATTAAAATAAATTTAACATTAATTATAACTTTTATAATTGTTGTTTTTTTTAACTTTTATTACTCAAATCAAACACTAAGTTACAAAGGTGAAAGGGCATCTCAATATTTTGTAACTTTATTTGGGCTATTTATAGAAAATAAAAATTTATTTGAAATATTTCATTTTCTAGTTCTTCTACCTCTTTTAAGCTTTGGACCTTTAATTGTAGTTTGTATTTTTACAGTTAGAAAAATAAAATATAATTCTAAAATTAAAGATCTTAATATATTTTTGTTATCGAGTTGCGGCTTAATAATTTTGCAGCCATTTTTAAGCGGTATTGACGTTACTGGTAGAAATGTGATGCGGCTAACAACCTTAGGATATATACCACTATTAATATTTCTGTTTTCACATATTCAATTAAGCAAAACTTTTTTAAAATATAAAATAATATTTATTATCGTGATATTATTTATATGGTCTTCTCATCCAACATTATCTATATTTTCTTTTTTAGAAACTTTCAAATTTTAATTTACAAATAGTTAATTGACAAAACGCAAAGTCACAAAAAATAAAATAGTAATTAAATGAAAAATAAGGTTAGATTGCGGGTTAAAATTTTAGACCAATATAAATTATACTATTAGTTTAAAAAATAGGATAACTCAAAATACAAACTATAATGGCAATAATATTAGGTTTAAACATAAATCACGCGGACTCCTCTGCATGTATAATAAAGGATAATAAGTTAGTTTTTGCAATAGAAGAAGAAAAACTAAATAGACAAAAACACTGGGCTGGATTACCAAGTCTAGCAATAAAAGAATGTTTAATAAATTCAAATATAAAAGCGGGTGAAGTAACTGATATCTCTCTTAATACAAATCCATTATCAAATATTACACAGAAATCTATTTATTTTATTAAAAACTATATATTTGGATCAAAAAAAAAGGAAATTTTTTCTAGACTTAAAAAAAAAATTAGAATTAAAAATGTACTATGTAAAGAATTTGGTTTTACAAAAAAAATAAAAGTAAACTACGTTGATCATCACTTATCTCATATAGCATCATCCTATTATCCCTCAAATTTTGAAAATGCTATATGTGTAAGTATCGATGGTTTTGGTGATTTTGTGAGTGTAGTAATTGCGGAGGGAAAAGGTAGTCAAATACACATTAAAGAAAAATTTTTTTTCCCTAATTCTCTTGGAATTTTTTATGAAATGATGACCCAATTATTGGGATTTAAAAATTATGGAGATGAATATAAATTAATGGGTCTTTCCTCATATGGGCGACCCACTTATAAAGAAATAATATTTAATAGACTATTTGATAAGTCAAAAATATTAAAATTAAATACGCAATATTTTTCTCATACTGATAAAGATTTTGCTTATAAATTCAATGGCATTCCTAAGCAAAATCAAATTTATAATAATGAAATTTTTAATATTATTAAAAAAGAGGATATCGAGGTTCATAAAGAAGATTTAGCTGCTTCTGTTCAGGCCGTCTTTGAGGAAGTTTTTTTTAAAATAATAAAAAGAGCAAAAGAATTGATAAAAAGTGACAATCTATGTTTGTCCGGCGGATGTGCTCTAAATTCAGTAGCTAATGGAAAGTTAAAAGAAATTCATGGAATTAAAAAAATGTTTATTCCATATGCGCCAGGAGATGCGGGCGGTGCGATTGGCTCGGCGATTATCACAAGCTATAAATATCAAAATAAAAAAATAGAAAATTTACAATGTCCTTTTATTGGGCCAAACTTTTTAGATAATAGCGTGGATAAATTTATGTCAACAATAGATAAAACAAATATTGATGCGAGAAAATTGACAGAAAATGATTTGTTAGAATTTGCTGCAAAGGAAATAGCAAATTCCAAAATTATTGGTTGGTTTCAAGGAAGAATGGAATTTGGACAACGGGCATTGGGCAATAGGTCAATACTTGCTGATCCTAGAAATAAAAATATTAGAGATATTATTAATAAGAAAATTAAAAGACGGGAAAACTTCAGACCTTTTGCGCCTTCTATAGCAGAGGATTATAAGAATGAATGGTTTGAATTTAATACATCTAATAATCATTACATGGAATCTGTGATAAAAATTAAAGAAGATAAAAAAAATTTAGTTCCGTCTGTCGTGCATGTCGATGGATCATGCAGGGTTCAAATAGTATCCAATCAAACAAATTTGTTGTTTTATAAATTAATAAAAAAATTTTATGATCTAACAAAAGTGCCAATTCTTCTTAATACATCATTTAATGAAAATGAACCAATAGTTTGCAATATTCAAGATGCCTACAATTGCTTTAGAAGAACAGATATGGATTTACTGATATTAAATAATTTTATTTTATTAAAAAAGTAAATTTTTATACTGCGCAATATATTTATTAGAAATTATTTGCCAACTGTGATTAGATTTTAAATATAAAATCTTTTTTTTATAAAAGAGATTACTTAACAGAAAATTTTTTTTTCTTTCAATAAAAATAATTTTATCTTCCAAATATTTTTTATTAAATTTTATAAAAGAAGCAAATCTATTATTTTCCAAATTTTTCCACGGCAATGTCTTATTTAAAATTAAATAAAGTCCAGCGTTTAACGCCTCTAAGACTACTAAACCAAAATTTTCAGATTTTGATGGAAAAATAAAAATATCGTAATAGGATAAATTTAAAATTTTATTACTACCTATTTTTCCACAATAAAAAATATTTTTAGATTTATTAATAATATTATTAATCTTATTAAAATATTCACCATCATCTATTTCGCCATAAATAGTAAGTTTAAATTTTTTTAATTTTTTAGAAATAGACCAAATTTTGACCAGCTGAAGTAAATTTTTTATGGGGTGAATTTTCGAAAAGTAAACGGAATGAAGTAAACCTTTGTTAGTTTTTTTTTTTATTTTTGTTAAAATAATTCCATGCGGGATTACAGTGACTTTTTTATGATTTACTTTTTTTAAGAAATTTTTTTTCTCTTCGTTTGAATTAACTATTATTAAATCTGAACCAATTAAAACTAATCTTTGGTAAAAAAAAAAAGCGATTTTTTTCTTAAAACTTTTAACTTTAAACGATTCTGGATCTAGCATTCCATGAGGGCTAATAATAACTTTTTTATTTTTTAATTTAGCAGTTATAAAAAAAAGAATAAATTTTAGATCCCAAAGTCCATGTATATGAATAAAATCAATATTAGAAAAAAGAAATTTAAAATAGTTAATGTTTTGTAAGACTTCTATCTTTCTTTTGAGAAATGGAATCAAGCCTTTCAATACTTGATTAATCCCATAAATATTTGTGCTTCGATATGTAACGATCAGTAATTTCATCTCAAATATTAGTATCAAATATTTATGTATAAAAAAATCTTTTGGCGAAATCTTAGTCTAAATATTAAAAGAGGCGAAAATCAAGACAACCTATTTTAGTAAAAGTAATCTTATTCTCTTTAAAATAATCAAAATAAGCACTTTGGAAATTTGCTATAGTCAAATTCATAAATGCTAGCATCATATGGTTTTGATTGATTGAAAGGATTTCTACCCTTTAAAGAGCCAACATTCTCTTTACTTACTATCAATTTTCCTCTGCAATTATAGAATTGGCCAGGATTAACATCCGACTCGATTAAAATTTTATTTATTTTTTTTTTTTTAATAAATTTAGAAAATATTTCTGAATTATTATTAGAAAAATCTATATATTTAAGTGTAACTAGATCATAAGCAGGAACATTAAATAAAGATAATGATCGATTTGTAGAAATAATTTCGTCGCCTTTTTTTAAATAGTTATTTGCCCATTGAATTAAGGTATATCCATTTGCATTATTTATCATTACATAATTTCTCAATTTATAAGAAAAAGATCCTGGTAATAGTTTAAGAACCAGCATTGCCAAGATGCAAATAGATATAATGGATTGAAATTTTACATAATTATTAAAGATTATCGCGAGTTTTTTATTTTTAAAGTTGCAAATAATTAACAAAAATTGCAACAAAATAAATCCTTCGAATAAAAATCTAGATGAAGCTTGAACAAATATTAAAATAAAAATAAAAAAGATAAAAATAAATAATAGATAAATATTTATTTTTTTACATTTAAAGAAAAAAAAGCTTAAAATTGTAGGTCCAATAATAGTGCTTAACATTCCAAGATTATTTGGAACTATTAACCATAATGGTAAAATTCTGTTTCCATCACTAATATTTCTTAGAGAGATACTAAATTCTTTATATCCAATAAAATTTATTTGCAGCGGAGATTGTATATAATTTAAAACAGACATAGAAAAATTTTTATAATTAAAATAATAGTCCGGTAGAATTAAAAAAAAAAAGACTAGAATTATATAAATTAATGGCAGTTTGTAATAATTTTTAGATACTATTTTTATTACCATATAAACAAACAAAAAAGCAGAACTAACAATGTAAGAAAATTTTGATAAAAAATTTATTGCAAGTATAATACATGAAATGAAGAAAAAATTTTTTTTATTTATAAACTTTAATTTTTTTTGAAATATATAAGAAAAAATAAATAAAATATTGGCAATTTGCATTAGCATGGGCTTTGGCGATGACAGAAAAAAAATAAAACAAGGTGTTGAAATTACGGACAAGAGTAAAAAATAACTGTTTTTTTTTTTTATATATAAAAAACTTGCGACAATTGACAATAAACCCCCATACTGTATCAAATTAGCAAACTGTTCTGTTCCAGCTACAAGACTTAACGCTATCAAAATTTCACCAGCTCCTTCTAAATGCAAGTGAAATGGTATAGGAGCTGTTGAGAAAGAACCTGTATTAATTATATTAACGGCTGATAATATGTGATAATCTAAAGTATCTGCATGAGTAAAAGGAGCTAGACATAAAAAAAAAAATAAAAATATTAAAACTAATAATATTTTATTATTTTTAAATTTTAATAATAAAAATTTAAAAATATTTTTTATAAAGTGAATACTTAAAATTAGAAGCAAATAAGACGTAAGTTTTAATATATTAACATTCAATAGCCCTAAGGATGTTAGTGGAAAAAGAAATGTTAATAGTAGATTACTGCCAATAAGTGGGGAGTGTAAAAGAAAAAGATTGTTATTATTAATTTCTTTTTTAAAAAAAAGAGATAAAAATAAACTTCCAAAAGAAACAAGACCAAAAAAAAGAAGAATACCAATAATTAGAGATAATATTGGTGTGTGCAAAAAAGACTCATAGCCCATTTTTCCGATAGGTTCTAATTCACTCACCATTTAAAATTTTTTAATAGTTTTTTTAAATTAGACTTATGATTATTTTTCACTGCAAGATTCAACTCCCCTATGAAATTGAAAAATAATTCATCTTTGGGTATTATTTCGTTTGCTATAAATATTCTTTTCTCTGGAGATGAGCTAATACTTTTGGTACTAGTTAATTTTTCAGATACTTTTTCATTACCAAAATTTCCAATTTTCTTAATTTTTAATACTTGTTTGTCATTTTTATATAATTTGAAGATTTTATTAATAATATCAATTATTTTTATTTGTTTCCCCATCTTTAAAACAAAAATTTTGTTATTTGATTTTATTTGGGAGGCTTTTATCACTAAACTGCATGCTTCCTTGATGCTCATAAAAAATCTTTTCATTTTAAAGTCGGTAATTGTAACTTCCTGATTATTTTTTATCTGATCGATGAAGGTAGGAATTGCTGAGCCATCACTGCCCAAGACATTTCCAAATCTCACTATAGAAATTTTACAATTTTTATATAAATCTGATTTTGCGATAATTTGAACTAAAATTTCTGCTATTCTTTTCGATATCCCGAGTACATTAGTTGGATTAACAGCTTTATCTGTAGAAATAAATGTAGCATTAATTTTAGTATTTTTAATTGCTTTTAAAATTGAGTAAGTTCCATAAACATTATTTTTAATTGCACTAATAATATTTTCTTCTAAAAATTTTACATGCTTATATGCAGCACAATGAAATATGTAATCTACTTTTTCAATTCTAATCAACTTTGATATAAAAGACTCGTCCTTTATATCACCTATTATAAACTTGATCTTTTTATCATTTATCTCTTTGTCTAATTTATAAATCCCGAATTCTGAATGATCTAAAACTATGACACTCTTAGGATTGGAAATTAATAATTGTTTGCAAATTTCAGATCCAATGCTGCCTGCACCACCGGTAATTAAAATGATTTTGCTCTTAAAACTTTTTAATATATTTGAAGTTATAGAAAAAATTTTTCTATTCAATATTTCTTCAATTAGAATTTTTTCTAAATCTCTTATATCTACATCCTTATTTTTAAAGTATTTTTTTCTGGGCAAACTCTCTATAAAATTACAAAAGGGTGTTAATTTTTCTAATAGTTTTAAATTTTGTTCTTCAGTGATTGATGGTATAGCGATAATAAGCTTGGAAATTTTATTCTTACAAGCAATAATTTTCATTTGAGAAAAAGAAATTACTTTTATCCCAGAAATTATTTTTCCAATTTTATTTGGGTCATCATCAATAAAAAATCTTACTTTAGATAATCTTGATTTCTTGATTTGATTAGCTATTTTAATCCCAGAATAGCCGCAGCCATAAATTGCTAAACCAGTGGAATTTTTATCGATGTAATCTAAAGATTCTATTGATTTTTTTTTATAATTTTTTGAAAAAAATTTTTCTAATTTATAAAAATTACTTATTTGCAAATTGCTCTTTAAATTTAAAGTATTTGCAATAGAATAGTTTTCCTCATTTATACTTGGAATAAATTTAACTTTTTTTTCTAGTCCTAAGTATTTAATAATGTCAAAAATTTTTACACCCCTACCAGTGCCAATATCAATAATTCCTGAAAATTTATTAATTAATAACTTTTTATATATGATTGCTACATCTTTTATATTTATAAAATCTCTTATTGATTGACCGTAATTATAAATTTTTAATTTATCAATATTACTCTTAGGGTTTACTATTTTTTTTAACTTTGAAATTATTGAAAAATTTTCTTTGACACCATAAATATTAAAAACTCTTGCAATTATAAAATTTTTTTTATTTTTAACTTTAACATAAAAATTTTTTATAAGTTCTTCACAAGCCAATTTATAGGTAGCGTATAAAGATCTGCTAGAAAATTCATTAAAATTGTTATCAACTTTGATACCGTAAACAGCTGAAGAGCTAGTAAATATAACTTTATTAATTTTATTTTTATTTAAACAATCAAGTAATTTAGCTAAATCAGATATAGATTTTTTTGTAAAATCACTGAAGATATTAATATTTCTTAGCTGTGAAGACGGGTAAAAACTATTGATTATAATATTGATTTTTTTGTTAAAAAACTCTTTTTGATAAATAGAGATAAACTCCTCAATATTAAATATTAAAGAATTATCAATTTTTTTTTTTAATTCATTGGATAAAAAACTTTTTTTTCCTAAAATAATAGTTTGCATTTTTTATAAAGTTCCAAAATTTACCGCAAGACTCAGTAACATCATATTTCCGTGACATTATTAGTCCATTTTTAGAGAATTTATAATAGTTATTAACTATAAAATTAATTTTAGCCAACAAAACTGCAGATGAGCTATTATTTACAACAACACCATTTAAATTATTTTTTATAATATTTCTGATATCCCCCAAAGAGTGTGTTAATACAGGCTTACCGTGAGCGATAGCCTCAAGTGCAACATATGGAAAATTATTTACTGGTGATAAAATCACTACTATGTCAGTATTTTTATAAATAATACTTCTTTTCTCCCAACCCCAAAAATTTACACGCTTTGCTTTTTTTTTTAAAAGATCTTTTAATGACCCGTCCCCAAAAATATTAAAAATAAATTTTTTATTATCAGACATTTTATTAGCTAAGTAAACGAATAAAAAAGGGTTATTTTCTTTTTCTAATCTACCTATTAAACTTATTCTAATTTTTTTTGTTTTTTTTTTGTGGATTATTTTTGGAATATCGATTCCATTGTAAATTATATTATTTTTTATTTTTTTCATCCATGGAAATTTAGAATGCCACCAATTTTTTGCCGATATTGATCCAAAAATTATAAAATCTAATTTTAAAGATATTATACTAAAAATAGGGATAGCTATTAAGCTTTTCCAAGACCAATTAAAAATTCCACTATGAAGGGTTAGAATAACTTTGTTTATCTTGTTTCTTAAAAAAAAAATAAAAAATAAAATTAAAATAACAGGATTAGTAAAAAAAAAATAGATATGCTTATTTTTTAAATCATAATATATTTTTTTTACTTTCAAATGGTCTTTTACTGGATCAAATCTAACGCATTTTAAAAATTTATTTTTTTTTAAATTAGGAAAAGTTTTTTTGTAATTTTTGTCGAATAAATAAACCGTATTTTTTTTTTTCACATTATACAAAATATGCTGCTCTAAAAAGTTAGAAGTGCCTCCTATGTAACCATCCGAAAGGATAAAAATTTCCATTTTATTTTTTTAGAAATCTATAAAAAAAAATTAATATAAATTTAATATTCATTTTAAAATTTTTTTTTTTTATTTTTTTAAATTGAACAAAGAATTTTAAAAAACTTTTTGTATTGAAATAATAATTTAAGATATCTTTATAAACTTTACTATCGACATAATTATTATGAGTAATTTTTTTTAAGTCATTTTTATAATAATGCAAAAAATTTAGACTGTTTATAAATGACTGTTTTTGGTTACTTATTCGTCCTTCTTCCTCCTCAGTCCATATATATCCAAGTATTTTATTTATATAATAAAAGTTATTATTGCTTTTTGATAACCGTAGCCACAAATCATAATCTTCCCACGAAAATTTTCTTACATTTTCATCATACATGTTAACTGAATGTAAAGTTTGTTTATCAATAATAATGCTTGATTGAGCTATAAAATTTCCATTAATTAAAAGACTATCGAAATATGGTTTTGATATTTTTTGTGATAAATTTTTTAATAATTTTCCTTTATTTCTTTTTTTATTTGAATTAGCTACAGAGTGGTACAAGATACCTTTTTTAAGATCATTCATCTCTATAAATTTCTTAACTTCGAATAATTTATCTTCTACCCAAAAATCGTCAGAGTCCAAAAAACAAATCCAATTAAATTTAGACTCTAAAATTCCTAAATTTCTAGATTTTGCAATTATCCCTTTATTTTCAATGTTGATTAATTTTATTGGATAATTTTTAAATTTTTTAACTAATTCATAAATATTATTAGGGGATTTGTTATCAACAATAATTAATTCCCATCCATCATAATTTTGTTGTATAACTGATCGTATTGTTCTTTCTAAATATTTAGAATTATAATTAGGAATTATTATTGAAAAAAACACTTTAAATATTTTTTTTTATTACTTCATTATCAGAGTGAACATCATCTATAAAATTTGCTACAAGTGAAAATTTATTTACTGATAAAAAAGAAAACCAATAACCTGAAGGTATAATAAGTAATTTATTTATTTTTTTTGACAAAATAAATTTTTTTTGTTTTTGAAAATTTTCTTTAACAATAAAAAATCTTACTTTTCCGTAAGGCACACAAATTATACAAGTGTTTCTTGTATGTTTAATCCATCCTTTAATTTTATTTTTTTTTATTTCTGAAAAATAAATTTCTCCAAATTTTTTAAAATATTTTGATTTTTTACTAATATATTTAATAACATCCCCTTTTTTATTTTTAAAAAATTGTGAATTTACTAAAAAAGGTCTTTTCATTTGTTTATAAAGTCTCTTATTTGGATTTTGGTTATAACCTCAGCTGTTTTTGGCCCTTTGTAATGTATTTCTTTATACCAATTAATTGTTTGCTCTATACTTTCAGATATGGACAATTTTGGTCTCCATTTTAAATATTTTTCTGATTTATTGATATTTAGTTGCAAATGTTTCTGTTCGTAAAATTTATTTTTATTTATTTTAATCTTTCCATTACCCCAGTATTTTATAATTTTTTTTACAACTTCAAAAACAGATGTAACTGTATTTTTTTTTGAACCAAAATTCCAAGCCGAAGAATATTTTTGTGGATCCTCGTATAATTTTTTTGCTAAAATTAAATAACCATTTAATGGTTCTAGAACATGTTGCCAGGGCCTATTAAAATTTGGGTTCCTCAAATAAATTTTTTTATTATTTATGATAGATTTAATACAATCAGGTATCAATCTATCTGGCGACCAATCCCCACCGCCAATTACATTTCCAGCTCTAGCAGTAGCCAGACCGCATTTTAATTTTCTTTTTTTAAAGAAACTTTGATAGTAGGTATTAACCATTATTTCAGCACACGCTTTTGATCCGCTGTATGGATCTTCACCACCGAGACTATCCTTTTCAACAAAACCTTTAGTAGAATTATTGCTTTTATAACACTTGTCTGATGTAATACAGACAATAGATTTAATGTATTTATTATTTTTTAAAATTTCAAGAATATTTAATGTCCCAAATGAATTAGTCAAATAAGTATTATAAGGATCTTTATAGCTTTTAAATATTAATGATTGTGCAGCTAAATGAAAAACTATTTCTGGTTTGAAACTTTTAATAACTTTATTTAATTGGATAATTTTTTTAATATCGATTATAGAATAGTTAATTTTTTTATTTAGTTTTAATTGATAAAATAAATTTTTATTTTTATTTGGGCTATATCCAATTCCATAAACTTTACTCCCCATTAAATGCAACCAAAAGCATAACCATGCTCCTTTAAACCCGCTTGCACCAGTTACTAAAATTTTTTTATTTTTGTAAAAATTATAAATATTTTTTTTTTCAATATAAACTTTATTTTTATTGTTCATTATCTATTTCAATTTAATTCGAATAATGAAATAAATTACCATCTTTTCCACTTTGCTAATCTTTTGTTCCAAAGTTTATTTAATAGTATTTTGTCCCTCATTGTATCCATGCATTGCCAAAAATTATTATGTTTATAAGCAAATAATTTCCCTTTTTTAGCTATTTTTTCTAAGGGTCCTTTTTCAAGAACTGTAAAATCATTTTTAATAAAATCAAAAATCTTGTTTGTCATAACAAAAAAGCCTCCATTTATCCAATTTTTGGTTGCCTGGGGTTTTTCTTTGTAACTAAAAATTTTTGAAGATTTTGAAAATTTAATTTCACCAAATCTAATAGTAGGCCTCACCGCGGTTAAAGTAACAATACCTTTTTTTTTAATATGAAAATTTACCAATTCTTTAAGATTTACATTACTTAAACCATCGCCATAAGTAACTAAAAAAATCTCATCGTCAATATATTTTTTTAGTCTTAGTATTCTTCCGCCTGTTAAAGTATTTTTTCCTGTATAAATTACTTTTATATTTGAATTATTAATTTTTTTTTTTTTATAATAATCTTTTATTATTTTAGATTTATATCCAGTGGCTAATATAAATTCTTTATAACCATAAGAATTATAATATTTAATTAAATGAGTTAAAATAGGTATATTACCGATTTTTACCATAGGCTTTGGTTTAGTTTTTGTTTCTTCTGCTAATCTGGTGCCTAGGCCGCCACAAAGAATTATTACTTTCATATAATACCAGCTTTTATAATATTAAAATTTTTATTACTTAATTGTAAAATTTGATTTTTAGCTTCTAAATGATAGCTGTATATATGTTCGTCTAATTTTAAAGGTTTTATTTTTTTCCAAAATTTACATGAATAAACATCTAGTATAGGATCTGCTGTAAAGTGTATTACATGATTATTATTTTCTAGATATTGTAAAAATGTAGAAGTTGGTCCTACATGAAAAGATTTTCTAAACTTATTTTTTTTACTAAATTTAAATTTATTATCTACTATATATTTTTTAATTTTTTCTTTTAGTAATAATTGAATTTTAGAATTTGATATTGCGGGATGAGTTTTTATTTTAATTATAGGCAAACTTTTTGGTGGTAATGACATTAAGTACTCCTTAAATTTTCGAGAAATTTGATAAATATTGTTTAAAAGAATAGCAAAAAAAATAGAATTAAATTGATTTGGATGAATTTTTTTTTTTATACGAATCGAGTCTTTTACAGATATCTGATTTTTCTGCCAACCCAGATATTTTAAAAATAAATTTTTTTGGGAATTACCAGATAAAAATATTTTATCCGGAGAACCATCTCTCCTTATATAATTTAATGGTAAAGCTGGTATCATTGAATGCACAAACCCAATTGTTTTAATATCTATAAATTTTTCTTTTAGATTTTTAAACACAAAATTTTGAAAAGGTTGCCCTTCATATGGCATAACAATTTTTTCAATTTTATTTTTTCCAATCAAAACTGACAAATTAGAATTTACAATTTCCGCAAAAATAGTTTGTGAAGAAAAATAGTGAAAACATTTATTGAAAGATAGATCTAATTCTTTTAAAATTTTAAAAAACTTTTTAATTAAAAAAAAAAAACTTTTTTTATTATTGTTAAATAAAATAACTACATTCTCGGGAATAATTTTTGGCAATTGAGTATCTAAATATACAACAAAAAAAATTACGTTTTTTAAATCACATGACCTTATATTTGAAAACTTATCATAAAATATTTTATTTCTAAAATCTTTTTTATTACCCCAAGTCATAATAATTTTATTAAATTTTTGTTTTTTATAGTTAATTAAAAAAAACTCTGAATAATTTGTTATTTTGAAAATATTTATTATAAAAATTTTTATTATTTTTAGTATATAACCTTGTGATTTTAGCCATAACAGAATCATTCCGTATCCTGGCGTTTCTGAATATGTATTAATATAACAAAAAGAACTTTTGCTAGTGTCTATTTTTTGAGATTTGAGATAGCTAAGAAATAATTTTGCTTTTTTAAATAAATAATTTTGTTTATTTTCAATTAAATTCATTTAATAACTTATTAATAAACCACCCCTATTCTCCTCCTGAAATATTAATTATCTGATTATGATAGTAAGTATTTTTCTCTGATGCCAAAAAATAAATCTCTTTAGAAATCTCTTCGGTTGTTGCCATTCTATTTACTGGTATTAACCTAATTCTTTTACTCAATTTTTTTTTTAAAATTTTTTTATGTATTTTGGTGTCCGTAACACCAATCTGAATTACATTATATAAAATTGATTTTGCATATTTTTTTTTAAATATAATTGGAATAAATTGATTCATATATTTTGAAATTGAATAATATAAAGTACTCTCACTCCCCCCAAATTTTGTACCTATTGAACTTGAAAGTAATATCCTGCCCCATTTTTTCTTAATCATATTTTTCATAACTTGATTTATGAAAAATATATTTGAAATAAAATTTACATTTAAGTGATTATAAAAGTTTTCTAAATTTAATTTTTCAAATCTAGAATTTTTAAGATATCCAGTTAATGAAATATAGCTGTCGATATTTGATAATAGTTTAGCTTTTTTTTTTATTATAACTTTAAGTTTATCAATTTTTCTAAGATCAATATTTAATAGTTCGATGGAATTATTATTTAATTTTTTTAATTTTTTTAATTTTTTTGAGTTTTTATTAAAATGAGCAATTACTAACCAATTTTTTTTTAAAAAATGCTCTACTACTTTAATGCCTATGTCAGAACTCGCTCCTAATATTAGAATTTTTTTACTTTTTTGCATTAAAAATAACTTGAGTTTATCTCACCCATTAATGTCCCTTCAACATCGCACTTATTACATGGCTCAAAATTTCTGTTAGAACTATTTAATAATCTTCTTAGTTCTAATGATTTTTTATTAAACCAAATATCTAAAAATTTTTGTTCTTTTAAATTTCCTAATATCATTTTTTTACCCCAGTCGTGCGGACACATTAAGACATCGCCCTGATAATCTAAAAAAAATGTATAAGAAGGTATAAAGCATTTTTTTTTTAATGGTTCCTCTAAACTTTTAATTTTGAACACAGCATTTTCCATTAATCCAGCTCTATTACTTAGTGTAATACCAAAATCACTCTCCTGGGGTAAATACCTATGTCTAATAATATATTGGGTTGTTTTCAAATTTGCATTTTTACATAGAAGCTCAAATTTATCAGCATCATTTCTGCTATCATAAACGCTTATTAATATTTTATTAAGCCCATTTTTGAACAGTTTTTTAAGTCTATTTAAATTCAATACATCTCCATTAGTAACCATTTCAATATTGCTAAGAGGAATTTTATTTTTTGTAATATTAATTAATTTATAAATATTTTTATCGAGCATTGGCTCAACGAAACCACTAAATCTAATTGTTCCTGCATAATTTAATGTACTTAGTTCATTACATAACTTTAAATACAATTCATCGGATATAAATTCTTTTTTATCAAAAAAATTTGGATCACTTCTAGGACAAAAAGAGCATTTTCTATTACATGTACCAGACTCACTAATTTCAATTTCTGTTGGTAATGGTAACTTTTTATTTCCATCATAATTATAAAACTGAATTCTTTCTTTCACAGTCTTTGATTTATTTTCAATATTAGTATCTAGAAATTTACTCATCTATTTTTTAAAATTTTTTCTACTTTTTTAATATCACATTTTTCGTCCACTGCTACTGAGTTCGAATTTAATTTAACCATTTTAATTTTAATACCTAATTCAAAAAATCTCAAAATTTCAATATCCTCAATATATTCTATTAGACTTTTAGTTTTTTGCTTGGAGAAATAATTTAGTTCTTTCTTATTAAAAGCATATATACATACTTGCTTGTAAAAATTATGTTTGTATTTTTTCTTTGTACCGGGTATCGCTGATCTCGAAATATAAATAAGTTCATTTTTTGAATTCATTACAATTTTAGGAATATTTTTGTTTGATGGATCTTCGTTTTTATTGAGTTTACAATACCCACAAATAACATAATTTGGATTATCTAATTTAGCTTTTATAATTTTTTTAATATCGATTGGATTAATTAACGGTTCATCACCCTGTACATTGATAAATATATTTGCATCTATTTTTTTTGATGTTTCAGCAACTCTATCTGTTCCAGTTAAACAATATTTTGAAGTAATTAAGACATTATAGTTATTTTTTTTCACTAAATCGGCAATTTGTTTACTATCGGTAGCAATATAAAGATTCTTTAAACCACAAACTTTAACACAGATGTCCGCAACTCTTAAAATCATCTCTCTACCCAATATCTTAATTAATGGTTTGCCTTTTAATCTAGATGAACCATATCTTGCTGGTATTATGATTTTAGTTTTCAAATTATTTTAATTTATAGTAAGTATTTGTCAGAGAATTTATACAATTTATATTAAATTTTTTTTTAATAATATCTATCATTTTCTGAGTAGTATCATTATAAGGATCATCTTTTTTAAATCCATCAAAACCAGCTATATATATTTTTTTCACATTTGCAGAGATTGCAAAACACAAGGAGTATCCGATTATCAACGGTTCTGGCAAACTACAATTTGATTTACCAACTTTGAAAATATTTTTTTTATCTAACTTTAAACCAAAATTTAATAATTTTTTATTTTTTTTCTTAAATTTATTAAAAATTTTTTTTGGAATATTTGCAACCGGAACAATTAGGGGATCTTTATTTTTTATGTGAAAAACTGAGTCTGTTAATAATCTTAATGGATGGCATACTATTCTAAAATAATTTTTAATATTAAATAAATTTCGAACTTTATTAGTATAAAGAACAGTCAACTTCTCATTAATAATGAAATTTTTAATTCTTTCTTTCATATCATAAACAGTCTTGCCAGGCCCAACAATAAGTATTTTTTCATTATTCAAAATTTTTTTTGGGATAACTTCAACATAATTATTTTTTTTGAAAAAATTATAAATAAAATTCATATTGAATGGGTTATATTTTTTAACATTTAATTTTGCTAGTCCTTTAATCATTAAAAAGATTTCTTTTTTAGAATTATTTCTATTTGCTAATATTTCTTGAATATATGTTGGATGTATTTTTTTTTTTCCAGAATAATGATAATATTTATTTGTTCCCCATCGATATTTTTTTTTCAATATTTTAAACAAAATTATCAATTCATTTTTAATATTTTTATAATTACAATTATTAAATTTACTTTTTGAGATTGAAGAAATTAAACTTTCTGTCTTTGTATTTCCTGGACCCCTACCCATACCTAAAATAGTTGAATCAACCCAGTTTATGCCATTTTGATATGCTATTTCACTATTTTTTAAAGCTAAACCAAAATTATCATGTGCGTGTATTCCAATGTCGCTATGCCAATTTTTTTTAAAAATGTTAGAAATAATTTTTATGTCATTCGGTTTTAGACAACCCAAACTGTCAGCAAAATATAAAATATCAACATTGAATTTTTTTAAATAATCACAATAAACCTTAATCTGATTAAATTTTATCTCAGAAATCTGCATTATATTTACAGCTACAATATATTCATTATTTTTTAACCATGTGATTGCTTTGCCAATTTTTAAAATATCACTCTCGTGCGTTGCTAGCCTTACAAATTTTATTTTATCACTAGTTGTTTTAAAAAAATCACTGACATCGATGGGTTTATTGATAAAATCACTTGCATTTATCATAACACCTAAATTTAAACCCTTTGGAACATTTAATTTAACTAAAAATTTGTTATCGCATTTTCCAGCAAGACCAATTTTCTTATCATTGATCAATGATCTAAAACCAATTTCAATATATTTAATATTGGATTTAGACAATAAGTGTAAATATTTATTTACAAATGATATGCTAAAGTTCCAATTATTATAATATCCGCCATCTCTCAAGCTACAATCTAAGATATTTAAATTCATTTTTTTAAGACTTTACTTTAATCATAAATAATTTTTTTTGTTTTACCATAATAATTTACCGGTCTTAAATTACTATCTTCTTTAATTGACTTATTAAATTTTTAATTAACAGAAATAGCTATAGTACTCGCAAATAAAGAGTTTCTATATTAAAACTATTGGCAACTTTTATAAATTTTTAGTAGCATCTATATTGTTTTTTTTATACATTTTTTTAAAATATTACTCTTTATAGCATCTATATATCCACATAAATGTATAATTGTGTCTATCTTCTATCATAAAAAATCTTTTTAACTTAATTTAAGTTCTTAATTCTACGTTAACGAAATTTATTTTAAATTTTCTCGATTGACGTAAAGATTTTTTTTCACCTACTGAAAAATTATCTAAAAGTGAAAGATTCTTAAATTTTTTTTAATAAAAATTTAATTAAATTTAGTCTTATAAAACAACAAGCGCATGTAATTAAAATTTTATTTAACATAAATATAATTAAATTATAATTTATTGATGTATTTTGATATTTAATTAAAAAAATTAACTATATTTAACTTAATGAACTATAGTAATTTAATTTTTTTTTGAGATACTATTTATAATGTTAATAAAATTACTCCTTGTTTCTTTTACATTATTGTAAGGAGATATATAGTTTTTTATAAATTTTGAAAAATTTTTTTCACTAGGTTTATTACGGATAATTTTTTTTATATAATTTTTGATATTCAAATTTCGAATTTTGCTATATTTAATAATATTTACTACCTTTTTTAAATCATTATAGTATTTTTTAAAAGGTCTTGAGATTGAAGATACTTCAACAAAAATTATTTTTTTTTTAAAGACTATACATTGTGAAATCACTGTCCCTACAGAACTATCAGTAATAATGATGTCGCTTTTTTGAATTTGCTCATATATATTACTTTTATTGTCTATATTAATTCTATGAAGGTTATTTTTGATCATAGAAACAGTACCTATATTATCTTCATTTCTCGTAAAAAAAGGACGATACGTAATTTCTAAATCTTTATATTTATAAAGTTCAGTTAAAATTTTTTTTTGAATAAAATGCAAAATAAGATCAGGATATTTTCTTTTAGCATAACACAGAAAATTATCTGAGTTTCCATCAGAAATATATAATAGTTTAATTTTATTAGTTATTAAATTATTTTGAAAAATATAATTTGTCTCTAGTTTTTTGCTTAAAAAAATATTTCCGATTGGAATAACTTTTGCAATAAATTTCAGATAACCAGTTTTTTTATAAAAAAAATTTCTCCCGTAAGACAAAAAATAATCTGAATAATGATAATCATTGAAATCAAGTCTTGGGTTATCATGAGTACCGTAGCCACCACCATGTTGAATACTTAATACAGGAATTTTCTTTTGTTTAGCAATTATAGAAATAAGTTTTAAAATCCAATGGGTTGATGAATTAAAAATAATAGATTTAGGTTTTTTATATGTTAGTAAATTATTTATAAAATTATAATTTATTTTAAAAAGCTTTTCAAAATTACTAAACATCATAAATAGTGGTTTTTTAATTAACTCCATAGAAATTTTATTTATTCTGTCTTTATTTTTTTTAAGTTTAATAAATTCATCTAAAAAATAAGGATAATTGTTATTAAAGTTTTCTAAGATTTTTTTTTTATTAAGCAATTTACGATTTATTAAAGTCTTTTGCCAAAAAAAATCAGTATTAACATTTTTAATAATTTTTATTGGAACAAAAATATAATCTTTAGATTTAATGATTCTTAAATCATAAGAAATTCTATCACAATAAATAATTTTTTTGTTAGTACTTGCTGAAATTATAAATGCCTTAAAATTATAAAAAAAATCTAATAAAATTGTTTTGTAGTTTAAAATTTTTATATTTCTAGTTTCAATTATTTTAATTTTAAAATCTTTATCTTTTAAAAAAATTTCCAGCCAGGGATTTATTGAGTTTGATAATGACAAAAAATCATATTCTTCATTAAATAAAATGATATTTTTAATTTTTTTTTTTTTTAATCTTTTTATTAATTCATGTAAAATTAAATATTTTGTAATTAAAAAAGAAAATAAGTATTGTAAATAATATCCATTTATTTCTGTATATAGGCTGCTTGTTTTATTAAATATTTTTTTTTCAAAATTTATGCAATTCTTATAAAAGTTTAAAAAGTTTTTTCTTTCATATTTAATTAATTTTTCAAATAGTATTGTGTAATTAAAAACTAAAAAACTTAATTTCTCTTTTTTAAGTATTTCAATTACAGCACCTGACGATGTATAAATTAAATAATCACTATCATTTAGATTTGATACTTTTATAAATGCATTAAAATCATTTATGCTTTGGAAATAAACAGCTTTTTTTTTTAATAAATTTTTTTTCAATATTTTAAATTATACAATAAATTCGTATTTTTTTGATGAAACTTTATCAATTATTAACTTTCCAACAGTCAATTGTGATAAATTATTTTTAGAAAGAAATTTTTTAGTTTTTAACATTTGTATTCCTCCTGCCTGGATGAAAACTGATTTCTGCTCTAATTTTAATACTTCATCGTTTCTGTTATTAACTAGTTTTAAGCCATTTTTATTTTCAATATATATTTGTTTATCATAGTCCTCGACAACAGATATTATTTTATCGTAATTATGTATTAACATTTTATTAATTAAAGATTCTTTAAAATGAATCCTCAAATAAGGATATTCGTAATTTCTTAAGATAATAAATTTCGGTAATTTTTTAAGTTTTTTTAAAATCCTATAAATTGAGTCTTTATAACTAGTATTTTCTAAAGATTCTTTTTGTGTTCTTCTGTAAAAAAAAACTTTTTTATTAGTTAAGAAGTTTTTTTTAATTACTTTTTCAACATTTATATCTGATGAAATAATAATAATTTTTTTTATTTTATTAACTTTTAATAAATCATTAATAACTTTAACAATTATAAATTTTTTATTAATTTTTTTTAATGACACGCAGTTATTACTAATACTTGGTCCTCTAACAGGTACAAAACAAACTATCTCTTTATTTTTAAAATTTTTTTTTTTATTGTAAAAATTATTTATTATTTTAGATCTAGTTTTTAATAAATCCGTGTTGTTTTTCGTTAAGTTGTTTTTGTGCTGTCTATAATAAAATAACGGTAGTTCAATATATTTAATTTTATATTTTTGATAAAATTTGTACCACAAATTGTAACCATCTTGTCTGTCAAATTTTTCATCGTATAAATTTTCAATTAATAAAAAACTTTTTCGAATTAAACAACATGCGCCATGTCCTGGATTATCTTTTATTTTTTTAGTTTTACTTAAATCTTTTCTTACAATACTCAGTATATTATTATTTTCATCCACTTCATAAAAGTTGGGATATACTATTCCTATATTTTTATCTTTTTTGATTTCATTATATAGTATAGATAATGCATTTTTATCAAAATAGTCATCTGCATCTAATCTTATAATAAATTTACCCAAAGAGGCTTTTATTGCAATATTAGAGGACGAAATTAATCCTTTATTTTTTTGATATATAATTCTTATTTTCGGATGCTCAGAGTACTTAGCTATTAATTTTTTTGAATTATCAGTTGAGCCATCATCAATAATAATCAATTCAAAATTTTTAAAAGTTTGGTTTAAAACGCTTTTTATAGATTTTTCTATATATTTTGCATAATTATAATTTAATAAATAAACGCTAATTAGCGTTTCATTTTTTATTTTTTTAACCATCTACCGGAATATTTATTTCTCACTTCTAGCTCTTCTTCTTGAAAATTTTTTCCTAAGTACTTGTTTGCAACTTTGTCGTTATCTATGAATTTTCTTAAGAAATTAAGTTCTTCTGGTAAAATTGCAAATTTATTATCTCTTCCAGGCAAATCATGAGAAATAGTAAAATGTTTTTCTAAGTAAGAAATTTTATATTTTAGAGCACTTATAGCTGTCATAATTCCTTTTGTGTGATCACTGTAACCTACATTTTTTGTAATTTTTTTTAACTTAGTTATTTTCGATAAATTAGCGTTTTCAGGATTCAATGGATAAATAGATACACAATGAAATATTTCTAATTTTTTTTTAGGAATAATATTAATAATTTTTTTTATTTCATTAAATGTGGACGTTCCAGTTGAAACAAGTATTTTTCTAAATTTTTTATTACAAAATTTAATCAACTCTAAGTTTCTTATTTCTGCACTTGGTATTTTTACAAAATCTCTTTGGACTTTTGAAAGTAGTGATGCACCTTGAATATTGAACACAGATGAAAAAAAAATTATTTTGTTTTTTTTTGCATATTTATACAAAGTAATATGATCACGTAAACTTAATGAGGCTTTTTTGTATAATTCTCTTCTACCATCTTTGTCCCATGGGCCTGGTATGAGTTGTTTTTCAGAAAATGTCTGTATCTTAACTAAATCAGCTCCATTTTGTTTCGCTGCTAAAATCATTTTCTTTGCTAAATTTAAATTTCCAATATGGTTCCATCCTATTTCAGCAATTATCTTAGTCATTTTTTTTCAATAAGTAATTATCTATATATAAATACCTCAAACCGCTTTTTTTAAAAGTTTTTAATACTGATTTATGATCAGACACTATTGGTTCTCCATGTAAATTAAGTGAAGTATTTAATAAGGCGCCAACCCCAGTTATTTTATAAAATTCAAAAATTAGATCATAATATTTTTCATTAATTTTCTTAGTTACAATTTGAGGTCTTGTAGATTTATCAAATGGATGGAGAGCCGCAGGTATATCTTGCTTTGCCTCAGAAGTACTTTCGTACGAATATGTCATGTGATATGGTAAAGCTTGATTGTTATTTTTTATATATTTATTAAACATTTTATCAATAATGCTTGGTGCAAACGGCATCCAAAAATCTCTAACTTTAATTTTTTTATTTACAAAATTAATTATATCTGAATCTCTAGGATCTGCTAAAATTGATCTATTGCCTAGGGCTCTTGGTCCAAATTCAGAACCTGATGAAACATATCTTCCAACAACATTACCATTTGATAACAAGTGAGCAATTTTTTTTGTTGTAGTTTTAGAAATTTCTAAATTTGAAAGTTTATATTTTTTTGGATCAAATTCTTTATATGAACAATTTATATATGGGTTATGCAAACTTGATATTCTTTTTATTTTTGTTTTATTTGAAAGAAATGAATAGACAGCGCCTATTGCTAAAGATTCATCGCCAGCTCCTGGTGGGACATACAAATAGTCTATATTTGAATTCTCTAATATTTTCTTTATAGCTTTTATATTTTGTGCAACTTTTCCAGCAAAAGCAATTTTGGTAAATCCAAATTTTTTTTGTGCATTCTTAAACCATTTCAATAAAATATACTCGGAGAAATGTTGAACTACAAAAGCAACAGTATCAAATCTAAAATTTTTGAATTTCTCATAAAAGTAAAAATATAAATCTTTTATTTTTTTTTTATAAAAAAAATTAATACCTTTAACAATAAGTACTTCTTTTAAAATAAGAAAAGCCTTTTTAGAGTAACTTGACTCTATGTTTGAATATCCGGCTAAACCCATAACTTTAAATTCATTTTCACTGGGTTTCATATTTAAGAATAAAGTAAAATAGCGATAAATTCTTCCAACATCCGCTATGTTAGTTCTATATAAATTTTTTAAAATTTTACCATTTTCAACTTTTCAAATATTGCCGTTAGATCCATCACCTCCACCATCACAAGTAAAAACATGAGAAATTTTTTTTCTATTTATACAAGAATATAAAGCATAATTGGCATGGCAAAAATGATGGTCATAAAAAAATATTTTGTTTTCCTCAATTTTAAAAAATTTCATAATCGCTGTTAACCTAATATTTTTCATTCCTTCAAAATCATCTTCATTTTTCAGAAGTTTAAAATTATATATTTGATTACCCACTATTTTATTTTTAAAGATTTCTGCATATTTAACTTTTTTATTTTTATAAAAAATCGAATACCAATATTTCTCTTGTTCTTTTTTATAATCTTCGAGTTTAAATGATGTGTTTCTTTTCACTTGTAAGTATTTAGGTGGTAAATAGTTTGTTGAAACTGCTATATATGAAATTTGATGTTTTTTAATTTTTTCTTTTTTTAAACAAAATTTAATTGAATTTAATGGAAAGCCATATTCATTTTTTTTTCTGGTCAATCTATCTTCAGAAATTGAGTTAATAATTTCTCCATTTTTAAATAGACATGCACTAGCATGGTGCCCGTCATGAATTCCAATTATATACATAAATCTTTGATTATATTTAATGAATATTTACTTACCACATAAGCTATTTCTTTTTTTTTCTTATCAAAAAAAATTTCTTTAATATTAAATTTTTCGTCAAAAAAAGCTTTGAATGACTGAGATAATGAAAATTTATGTTGATTGGTAACATTTTTTTCAGTATTACCAATAATTATAACATATTTTGAATTTCTAAGAGCATAATTTAATATTGCACTTGGATTTTGTGAGTGGTCTAAAGTATCAGCGAAAATAAATAAATCTAAATTAATTTTTTTTTTAAAGTTTGGGTAAAAATTAACATAAGTGTAATCAAATAATAAACTCGATAAAGATCTACAATTTACTCCTTCACTTATACATCCATAATTCCAGATATTTGTAGAATTATCATTAAAAAAATATAATTCTTTAAAATCTTTTTTTTCTTTTTTTAAATTTTTGAATTCAGCATATGTATGCTTAAAATTCTTAAATGCAGAGTCTAATTTTTTTTTTGTTTTAAAATTTGCTAATTGATTTATTTTAAGTAACTTTTTCGCTTTATCTATAATTCTTTTTGATGTTTCTTTTGAATACATTTCTAAATAATAAATTAAGAATAACCCTGAAAACGGGCAATTAAATTCAGCTATAGACCTTACAGATAATCTTTTCTGAATTTCAAAAATTTTGAGTATATATTTTTTTTTCTTTAATGAGAAAATTCTATTGAAATTTTTCCAACCCCTATGATGTTGTGGATAAATATTATTATAAATTTTGAAACTTTCATTTTCATTGAACCAATTTTTATTAACATTACATTTGCATTTTTTACAAAACTTAGATTTAAAATTATTTTTATATAACAAATCAATATAATTTTCGTAAAATTGTTTTTTTCTTTTTCTTTTAATTAATTTTGATGAATTTAAAAGGCAGTTTTTATCATTCCATACACACTGGTCTATTTTGGAGGTCATTTTAATTTAGGAATATTAATAACTATGTTCTTTTATATTTTCAGATTTTAAATTTTCAAAACCTATCATAATTTTTTTTAATTTAAATAAGTTTGTATTAATATTATTATAGCCAATCATAGCTGACGGACAACAAATAATAATTTTTTAATAATGATATAATTTTGTTGTTAAAATCACCCTTTTGACCATTTAGATAAGCAAATAAATTTTTTTATTTTTTTATCTTGACTGAAACGTTTTAAAGATGTTTTAATTTCTTTTGAAACTTGCTTTTGCTTAGAGGTACTTTTGTCAATATTTCATAAGATTTAGAATGACTGACGATTTTAACTAGTTTATCTCTAAACATTTTTTACAGTTGCTTCCAAGTGCAGAATTTATACAGTTCTCGTTTTTAAAATTTCATCTTTATTAATTAATTTTTTATAATGAAAAATTATTCTTTTTAAATTTATTAGATAATTATAATTTAAATTTTTAAAAATTTTTTTGGTTAAGAATAAATCTTTTGTATTGTCAAGACCTAGTGATAGGTTTTTGTTTATATTATATATCTTTTTATTTACATTAAAGATTTTAAACTTTTTTGGTTTATTATAAAAGTAATTACAAATATGTTCTTTTTCATTCTTGGTCATATTTTTGAATTTTTTGAAATTTTCAAACTTGATAAGTTCCATAGTTAATCCTTTTGGTGCATTTTTTTTCAAATTATTAGTCACAAGATCATAATTAAAAAACCTTTTTTTTGTAAAATAATTTGCTAAATCATAATCAAAAAAAGGGCGATCAGCATTTAACCTTATAAAATGTGTAAAATTATATCTTTCACAACAATTTTTTGCTCTTAAATATACATTTTTATTTGAACCGCAAAAAAAATAAATTTTATTTTTTTTTGCAATTTCTGAAATTTTTTTTCGATCAATTTCTGTATTCGGTGATGCTATCACTATTTTGTCTATACGTTTTACTTTTTTTGCTCTTTCTATGGTTATTTCTAACAAACTTTTATGACCAATTTTTTTCAAGACTTTTTTTGGAAGTCTTTTTGATCCAAGTCTTGCAAATATAATTATCCCCAGGCAAATATTTTTCATACTTTAGTTCTTCGACAAATAGCAAAATTATTTATTAATAATATATCTAAATCAGAATATAAAAATATTTTGGTTATCTGACCAGCATTTTCAACAATTGCGTCTCCATATAAATTAAATGAATTATTTAAAAATAAACAGACCTTGGTGAATTTTTTAAAATTCATTTATTAAATTATAGAAATCTTCATTATTTTTTTAACATTTATAGTCTAGTTGAACGGTAGCCTAGATAAATCACTGTAAGTATTTTGTCCTTAAAATTTTTTACTCATGAAAGGTAATACATTTTATAAAAAAATTAATTTCTAATATTTTTTTATTCAACAAAAAATTTATATCTCGGCCAAACTAAGAGTTAAACTTTTTTAAGAAAATTTTGAATTTTATTTTATAATTTTTAATATTTTTTTTAAAAAAAATTTTTTTATTATAGTCCAACTATTTTTTAAAATTCTATAAAATTTTATCTATCACCATTATAATTTAATATTATGAATAATTACTGATTCAATGATTTATTTATGAAATTATAAAAAGTTGTATTTTTTTCATTTCTAACAATTATATCCCTTTTTTTAATTTTATTAATTTCTTTGATCCATCCTTTTGCACTTATATTGTTAACATAATTTAATACTCTAATTATCTCACTTTGTTTGGAACTATTAGTCCAGAAACTTCCTTTTAATCTTAAATTTGCCGGCCAACCAAATACTAAATCATTTTTGCTCTCATATTTAACTACCTCATTTTTTACACATAAAGCTGCAATTTTATTTCCTCTACTTAAAGACTCATATCCAACTGAGGATGCAGTAAAGACAGTAAATTTGGCTTTATCAATTATTTCGAAATGTTGATCTAAAGATTTTGAATAAATATATTCAACATTATTATTTTTATTTAAAATTTTTTCAAAAAATTTTCTCTCATCAGTTTTAAAATTTTTTTGTAATTTGTTTCTACATAAAATTTTTAATTTTAGACGATTATTTAAACAAAATTCTTTTAATAAAATTAAAATTTTTTTTTCATTTGAGAAATAATTTTCATAATTATAATTTTTGTTCAACATATTAATCTGAACATATTCGGATACAAAAACTATATAATTTTTTTTAATTTTATAATTTTTTAATGGATTATTATTGCTCCTGAAAGATCCAATAACAAAATATTTACTATCTAAATATTTTGAATATTGTTTTATAATTGAATTATTAAAAACAAAGATATTATCGACCTTATATTTTTTAGTAATTTTTTTTTTTTTTAAAAGTCCAAATATATCGTTGTGGACAGATCGATATCCATTTTGAATAATACAAAACTTTATTTTTGGAAATATTTTTTTTAAATTCCACAAAAAAAGATCATTATCAATAAAAGTTAAAATTAATTTGGGATTTATAAATTTAACTAATGTTTCAATATATTTTTCTTTTTTATTAAAAATATTTCTAAAAACCATTATTATTACTATATTTAAGTAATAATCAATTTCTCTATAGTTTATACAAAAACTATTATTTAAAGTTCTTTTATTTAAATATTGAGGTAAGAATTTATCTAGTATTATGATTTTTTTTTTGGGGGGTATTTGAAATTTTATTCTTGATATCAAGTTTATGATATTTTTCATAAATTTATTATCAAATATTTTTAATTTTCAAACAATTCTCAGTCGGTAATGAATATTTTTTTAAAAATGAATATAAATCAACTTTAAAATTTGAGGATTTAGTGAATTTTTTTAATGTTTCTTCATCAAGAATATGATGTTGAAATTTAATAATATAAGCTCTTGCTTGCTTTATATTTTTTGCCATTTGGATTGCATTTGAAAAAATTCCAAAATGATTATCGCAAGGTTCTGTCAATAGAAAAATTTTATTTTTTTTCATAAATGGTATTTATAGCGTCAACTAGATTATTTATTAAGATTTCTTTATCCTTATCTGAAAATAGCTTCCCATTATAAGAATTTATTGAATATTTCGAAATTAAATCTTTAAAATTATCTAAATCTTTTTTAATTTCATGTTTTTTTTTATTTAAAAGTTTTTCTATTAGAGTTTTTATTTCAATCTCATCTAAGTTTAATGCTGAAGGAGTACTTTGACATAAGTTAAGCCACGTTGATCCAAAATGAATCCCTGGCACTAAATATTTTTTAATTCCTTCCCAAACATTAGAGCCTGTGCATGATATATTGAGTTTTGAATATTTGATTAATTTATCAGAATTAAATTTTATATTTATTAACTTAACATTTCTTAATTTTTTAATATCTGAATAAAACTTTTTATCTCTAAAATGAATTTTTCTTAAATCTGGAAAATTATCTGAATATTGTCTTGGATGTTCTTTTACATAAACAATGTAGTTTAAAGGTATAATTTTATCTAATATCTTTAATACTAGTAGTTGATATGTATAATTAGATGCTTGTGGATCAGTTGATCTTTCGGGTTGGTAATGTAAAGCAAAATAAAAGTAATTTTTTTCTAAATCTGGGTTTATTTGTTTTTTTAAAAAAAATCTAAAGTATGTTTTTTCTATATCTCGATAAACTAATAGAAATAAATAAGTTAAAAAATTTACATTATGATAAGTCGATTTATATCGCCTATATAAAATTTTAAAATTTCTAAATATTTTCATTCTACTCAATAAATAAGTAAAAACATTATTAAGAATATCTACGTATTTAGTATCATTAATTTTTTTAGAAAATTTATCTTTTGAAGTAAAATTATAAAAATTAGTAATAAAATTTTTTGATGAAGTTGGATTATCGAACTTAAAATAATTTGGTTCGGAGGTTAAATTTCGATCAAATAAAATTGAATTTTCAATAGAAGTTGATTTAATTATATAACAACTTATTCCTATTTTTTTTGAAATAAAGTAAGGAAATATATCTTGAGGCATATGTGGATGCGATTCATAAATTATCAAACCTAAATCTTTATTATTTTTAAAAAAATTAATCCAAAAATTTAAAAGGCTTAAATAATATTCTTTTTTTTTTCTAAAAGATAAAGTTTTTAAAAAAATTCTATCACAAAAAGAAAAAAAAAATTTTTCAATTTCTGAATATTCATCAATAACCTTATTAGTTAAAATATTATTTTCATCTTTAATCTGGTTATAGTTTAAGTCTTTTGGGTTTATATGTTTGTAAAAATTTTCAAAATCAATTTCATTTTTTACATTAGCATATAAATAAACTCTATTTGTAATATTTAATTTTTTAGCAACCTCGATTAAAAAATCATCTGAAAAATTAATTAAAAGAATTTTTTTTTTCATAATTATAAATTTATAATTTTATTACATAGATTAATTATTTTCTCATCATGAGAAACAATTACAAATGTCTTATCTTTTCTATCATTAATAAATTTTGTTAGATTATTAATCGTATTCATATCTAAAAATGTTGTTGGTTCATCAAAAAAAAACACTTGGGGATCTTTATAAATTGATCTAGCAATAGATATTTTTTGTTTATTGCCCCCGGATAAATTTTTAAATAATTCCAGTTCATTTTTTTTTTTATCAAAATTTATTAATCTAAGTGCACTGCTAAAATTTTCGGAATTAATTTTTTTTCCGTCTAGTGAAATATTTAGCTCTAAACTCTCATTTAATATAAATGGTTCCTGTGAAGAAATTGAAATAATATCATACCACTGATTTTTTACGATATTAATATCTTTTCCATTAATTAAAACTTTGTCATTATCTACATTTATTAGACCTAGCAATATATTCACCAAAGTCGACTTACCTGATCCGTTATTTCCTTTTATCCCGACCACATCACCTTTTAGGATTTCAAAATTATCTAAATTTATTAATGAATTTTTGTCGTAATTAAACTTTAAATTTTGAATTGTTAATACTTTAAATTCAATTCTGTTTCCTGCCTCATTAATATCCAATTTATTTTTGACATTAATAATATCAGCAATTGCTTTTATAGCTGGTTCACCATATTTCATTCCTTGTTTTGCAATTATAATTCTATTAAAAGAAGGTAGTATTCTTATTGAAGATAAAATAATTAAACCTATAAAAGGTAAAGTATTTATAAAATTATTAGAATTTAAATCAAAAATAATCCAGACAGATAGTGACAACATGAAAAATATTTCTAGTAAAAATCTAGGAAAAGTATTAATTTTTTTTAAAAATTTAGATGAATTGATTGTATTGATATTTTGATAATTAAAATAGTCATTAAAAAAATTTTCTTTTTTGTTGATTTTAATTTCTTTAATGCCATTTAATATTTGTTCCAAAACTTTAATTTTTTGTCCATCAGCATCAATTCTTAGTTTTGAATACTTTTTAATATTTTTTTTTAAAAAAAAATCTAATAAATAAAAAATTAAAATTAATAACAACAAAGAATAAATAAAGATAAGAGAACTTTTAAATATAATAATGAGACTTAATGAAAAAATAATTAAAAATTCAGTTATTAGTGTAATAAATTGGTTTATATAAGCAATAATATAATTTGTTTCATTAAGAGCGTTTCTAATTATTTCTGATGGTTTTACTTTAGAAAAAAAAATATAATCTTTTTTTAAATAAGAAGATACTACTATATCAGACAATTTATATCGAATTTTTTCAAGGAAGTTAATTCTATAAAAATTAAAAAAAATTAAATAAGTAGTTCTAACTAAAAAAATTAATAAGAATAAAGAGAATAGAAATATAAATAATTCATCTTTTTTTAATAATTTTAAAAAAATTAAATTAGAAAAAATATAATTATATTTAATTAAATAATCTTCAGACGTAACGATATCTAAAATTGGAAAGATTGAAGCAATGCTAATTGTCTCTAAAATAAACGAGATGCAAATTAATAAAATCATGATTATAAATGATTTCACTGAAGTAAGTCTTGCAATAATCTTTAAGTTTTTGTACATGATGTTAATTTTTTAAATTTATCACACATTATTATGTCAAATAAAACTTTAATCAAACCATGTGTTATAGGTTTGGGCTATGTAGGTCTGCCAATATATATAGCTCTTTCTAAAAAATTTAAAACATGTGGATTTGACATAAACAAATCTAGAATAGAAAACCTTAAAAAAAAAAATGATGAAAATTTAGAATTTAAAAAAAAGGATTTTATCTCAAAACATGGTTCATATTTTACTCATAATGAGAAAAGTTTAAGAGATTCAAATTTTTTCATAATAACAGTGCCCACACCTTTAAGTCAAAACTCAAAGCCTGATCTTTCATTTGTTAAATCTGCAACCGAGAAGTTAAGCTACAATTTAAAAAAAAATTCTATTATAATTCTAGAGTCAACGGTTTATCCAGGTGTAACAGAAAATCTTTGTAAAAAAATAATTGAAAAAAAGTCGAAAGGATTTAAAGAAAATATAGATTTTTTTTTAGGCTATAGTCCAGAAAGAATAAATCCTGGTGATAAAAAACATCAAATAAATAAAATTAATAAAATTGTAGCATTTAAAAACAAAAAAAAACTTAAAGATGTAATGGATGTTTATAAAAATTTAGGTAAAAAGATTATTTATACAAAAAAAATTAAAGAGGCTGAGACCGCCAAGGTAATTGAAAATATTCAAAGAGATTTAAATATTTCTCTAATTAATGAATTATATACATTTTGTGATAAAGCAAATATTAATTTTAAAGAAGTCATAAGATTAGCCTCTTCAAAATGGAATTTCATAAAATTTAAACCAGGTCTTGTTGGCGGGCATTGTTTGCCGGTTGATCCATATTATTTTTCATTTATTGCAAAAAAAAATTTATTCAAAACAAAAGTAACACTTGCTGGAAGAGAAACAAATAATGAGATGGAAAAATTTATATTTTCAAAGATTAAAAATGATATTTTAAATAATTATAGAAATAAAAAAATATTAATCGCCGGATTGACTTATAAAGCAAATGTACCAGATATAAGAAACTCATTATCATTAAATATATTTATAAAACTAAGAAATTTTTTTAGAAAAAAATATATTTATGGACATGAACCTTTAATAAGTAAAAAAAAAGCTAAAAAATATAATTTAGAAAATAATATAGTTTCTAAAAATTATGAATGTGCTTATGTGCTTACAAATCATCAAATATTTAAAAAAAAATTAAAAGGTTTCAAAACTAAATATTTATTTCAAGATATATAAGAAATAATGAAAATATTAGTAACGGGCTGTGCTGGATTTATTGGTTTCAATTATTGTTTAAAAGAATTATCAAAAAAAAATAAAAAATTAAAATTAGTTGGAATAGATAATTTAAATAATTATTATTCGGTTAAGATTAAAAAAGATCGTCTCAAAATTCTAAAAAAATATAAAAATTTTTATTTCTACAAAATAAATATAGATAAAAAAAAACAAATTGAAAAAGTATTTAAAACATATAAATTTGATTATATTATACATTTAGCTGCACAAGCAGGAGTAAGATATTCTTTAATTAACCCTGAACAATATTTGAAATCAAATACAAACGGATTTTTCAACATTTTAGAGGTAGCAAGGTATAATAAAATAAAAAAAATTCTTTATGCTTCATCAAGTTCTGTATACGGTGACTCAAAAAAATTTCCACTTAAAGAAAGTATGCCTATTAAACCGCTAAATTTTTATGGTTTAACTAAGAAAAATAATGAAGAGATGGCAGAAATATACAGCAAGTATTATGGGGTAAATTCTATAGGACTTAGATTTTTTACTGTTTTTGGTCCATGGGGCAGACCTGATATGGTTATACTTAAAATGATTAATGCGATTTATAAAAAAACAAACTTTTACTTAAACAACAATGGTAATCACTTTAGAGATTTTACTTATATTGAAGATGTAACTAAAATAATGGAAAAATTATTAGTAACAAAATTTAAAAAAAAACATTTTTTAATAAATGTTTGTTCAAACATTCCTTTAAAAATAACAATTCTACTTGAACTTGCTAAAAAACTTAATTTAAAATTAAAATATAGATTAAGGGGATTTCAAAAAGTAGACATACTTAAAACTCATGGTTGTAACAAATTAGTTAAAAAATTAGCAGGAATAAAGAAATTTACAAAATTTGAAATTGGATTTTTAAAAACTATAAGTTGGTATAAAAATTACAATAAAATTTAATAATTTATAGATAATTTCTTAATTTTATTAAATCATCATAAGTATTTATATCTATACTTCTGTTCTTCGGTACTAATATATAATTTATTCTACCGAAATATAATTTATTTTTGAAATTTGTTAGCCTTATAACAAGTACTGATGGGCCATTTCTATAAAAAAATCTACTATGTTTGCCAAAATTCTTATTTAAACCAGATAGTGTTTTTTCGTTTTCATTTTTTATACACATTTCTTTATTATTTTCATTATTATAATTTTTTTTAGTCACTGTAACCACAACATCACTTTTGCTTCTTAATGCCAATCTACAACATTTGTCAATGTCAATGTAGCTTCTAAGAGGGCTTGTGGGTTGTAAAAGAACAATATAATTATTTTTCGATAATTTAATTTTTGAAATAAAATTTTTAATTACATCTATCATTTTTATTTTTGATGTAGATAAATATTTTGGCCTTAAAAAAATATTTATTTTTTTAAATTTATGTGCAGTAGAAAGAATTTTTGCAGAATCTGAATTTAAAAAAATTTCGTCTATATATTTTGATTTTTGTGCAACCGTAATTGCTCTTTCGACAAAGGTTAATTTTTTAAATTTAATTAAATTCTTATTTTTTATTCTAATTGAATTTGCTCTTGCTGGAATTAAAGCTATAAATTTCACTAATAGGTAATAGTTTTTTGAATATTAATTTTTTTTATTTTTTTTATACATTTTAAAATTTTTTTAGCTGAATATCCATCACCATATATTTTTTCACTTTTGTATTTTTTATTTTTTTTTATTTGGCATTTCAATGCCTTTAAAATTTCATTTTGATTAACTTTTGCATTTATAACATTTTTACCTTGTAATCTTTTGTTTTGTCTAGATCCAACGTTGACAGCAGGCACACCTAAAAAGGATCCATCTCTTATTGCGCTTGAAGAATTTCCAACTATACATTTTGAATTATTTAAAATATTTATATAAACTTCTGGTGGCAAATTTTTAACTAATCTAAAATTATTTAATTTTCCTTTTTCTCTGTAGATTCTTATTTTTTTGGATATTTCATCAGAGCCTGAATCTGCATTTGGCCACAATATTAAACATTTAATATTTAATTTTAAAACTGCATTTAATAATATTTCTGCATAATTCTTATTTTTTCCGAATTCTGTTGTCACTGGATGATACAATAAGATCAAAAATTTTTCGTCACTATTTATTTTACATCCAACGCCATGTTTATTTAAATATCTAAAACTACTCTCAATATTTTTTCTTTTTAATTCTATTCTGATTAGATCATTTCTTGGGCATCCAACATTAAAAACAAATCTTTTATTTTCTCCAAGACGTATAACACGTCTATACGCATCCTTATTAGATACAAAGTGTAAATGAGAAAATTTAGTTATTGCATGTCTTATACTTTCATCAATTGTACCTGTAATTTCTCCACCCATAGTATGAGCAATTGGAATATTCATGTAAGAGCTTGATAAAACAGTAGTCATCGTTTCATATCTATCACCTACTGCAAATACTAAGTCTGGCTTGATTTTATCTAATACAATTGGCAATTCAATTAATCCACTACCAACTGTTTGCGGCATGCCAATCAACGACTCTGGTCTACTTGGCATGTTTATTTTAAAGTCTATTTTAAAGTCTTTTTCTATTACTTCAGAAACATTGCCAAACTTATCTTCATTTGCAGAGGCTCCAGTAATTATAAAAGACTTGAAGCTAGTATCTTTTTTAAACTCAAATATCACAGATTTAATGCTTCCATAATTTGCTCTGGATAAAATTACAAAACAAATTTTTTTTTTCATTTTTTTTAATCCTTAAGCTTAATCTCTATAAATCTACTAATATTTTTTTTCATTAGTAAATATTATATCTATTTGAAGTTTTAAGATAATAATTCATTTCTTTAAAAAATCTTTTTACAGCATTTTCTCTACCAATATTCATCAAGCCAATTTTATTTTTTATTGATAATTTTTTTGCAACTAATAATAAATATTCATCATTAAAAAGTTAAATAAAAAAATTTCTTTTAAAAATTTATTTTTAAATTTTTGTTTAAAAAATTTCTTAATTTGTGTATCAGTTCTTTTTTTTGGTGACTTAAAGTTCATTTAATTATGTAAGATTTTAATAAATTTTTTTGACTTAATAATATTTATCATTTATTTTTTTGCTATCAATTTTTCATTTAAATTGATAGGTAAATCATTTACGATATAAATTTTTGCAGGTATTATATAATAAGAAAGTTTTTTAGACAGTGTATTTCTTAATTGATTTTCATTTATTTTTTTTAAACTCATTGTAATAAATAAAAATTTAAATTTTTATAAACTTTTTTATTAAGTTGAGACCAACTTTACCACTTTTTTCAGGATGAAATTGAGTTCCAATAACGTTTTCTTTTCCTATAATTGCTGGAATTTTATTTTTTCCATGATAATAATAACCAATTAAATCTTCATTATTTTTTAAGTCAGCTTTAAAAGAATGAACAAAATAAAAACTTTTTTTATTAAACTCCTCAAAATTAATAAATCCTAAATTATTACGTTTGGCATTTATAAGTATTTCACTCCATCCTATAGAGGGTATCTTAATATTTTTCGATATTTTAATTTTTTTAATTTTTCCCTCAATAATATTAAAACCTTTATGTCTCCCAAACTCATTGCTCTCTGTCATTAAAAGTTGCATGCCAAGACAAATTCCCAGAAAGGGTTTTTTTTGGTTTATGTGATTAATTATGGGCTCATAAAGTTTTACATCTTTTAATTTTTTTACAGCATATCCAAATGCTCCATCACCAGGTAAAATTAGATAATTTGCATTATCTATACTTTTCGGGTTTAAAACAACCTCAACATTTATAGATAAATACTCCAAAGCTCTTTTCAAGCTAAGAATATTGCCTGCACCGTAATTAACTATAGTTATTTTTTTTTTCAATTAACTTAACTGTTTTTTAATTTTTGATACTTTGAGCTTGTTATAATGAATAGCTCTAGCAGTTGCTATCGCATCAATATTTACTATTTTAGATAAATTTTTAATATGATCAATATTTCCTAAACCACCAGAAAAAATTAAAGGTACGCTACAAATTTTCGATACCTCTTCGCAAAGCTTATAATCAAACCCTTCTCCAGTTCCCTCATAATCAACAGATGTTAAAATTACTTCACCAACTCCAAAATTTATTGCTTTTTTTACCCAATCTTTAACATCTAAATTTGTCTTTTCTCTTCCATTATGAGTATAGGCCTCCCAATTATTTTGAGAAATTTTTTTTGCCTCTACTGATAAAACAATACACTGTGATCCAAATCTTTTGGCCAGTCGACTTATTAATTTTGGGTTTTTTACTGCAGCAGTGTTAATGCAAACTTTATCAGCTCCACTATGTAACAGACTTTCTACATTTTCCTCACTTCTTACACCTCCACCAACCGTAATTGGTATAAAAATATTTTTTGCTGCTTTTTTTATGACCTCAAATAAATTATTTCTACCATATAAGCTTGCTACTACATCCATCAAAAGAATTTCATCAGCACCCTGTTTGTAATATTTGAAAGCATACTCATTAGGATCTCCAATTTTTCTTAAACCTTCTAAATGAATACCTTTTATCAAGCTATCACCTTTTATGTCTAATCTAGCTATAACTCTTGGTTTAATCATTATAAATTTTTTTTCTGAGCTTCCATTTATTATTTTCGATCATCCAAATATGAGGTGATCTAAATTTATCTGTTAACAAATTAAAATATTTTTTTGTCATGATCGGCTCTTCAAATAATTTATAAGTTAAAGGAAAATCTTTTTTATTTATTGATAAATATTCAAATAATTCGTTTTCAAATCTAGCTGAATATTCCCCGTCAAACTGTTTTACTAGTTGAATGCCTTCATCTCTTGTGATTTCACCATTTCTTATTTCTTGTGAACTATCATAAGTTGCTCTTCCTATTCCAAATTTAATAAATGTTGTATAATAATGTAAATCATCTATTTTATCATCTATCGAAGAATATTTGCTATAAGTTCCGGGTGTTCTTTCTGGTGATGGTTTAAACCCCCCTTTTTCAACTGCATAATAATAGGCTGATTGTGGGTGCCATGGAATATAATATCCTAAGTAATGAATTTCTGTTGATGATTTTTTAAAATCTTTTACTGAAATTGGCAGATAATTATCTAAATCAGACATTTTAAGTTTAAAATCCTTAATCAAATTTTTTATTGGGACTCCAGCTATACTAGACTTAAAAGGATCGCTGGAAGTAAAATATTTAGAATCTTTAATTGGACTATTTATATCATCATCATTGCCGTACTCTAATGGACTCTCTCCATAAAAAACTAATTTTATTTTAAATTTATTTGCTGCAATTTTTGGGGTTAAATAATTTTGTCCAAACATAAAGGGTTGAAAAGGATGAAATAAATTTTCGAGAGCTAATCTTGTTAAGAGTCTGTGCACTTTAATATTTGGAGTAAATAGAAAATTATCAAACCCTGTGCTTATCCATGACTTAAAATTTTGATATCCCCAGTCTGTATAGATATGAGGAGCGTAAGTGATTGTTAAAGGGTTCATTCCATATTCAAATTTTAGTTTATAAGATGTATAAAAACTATCTTTGCCTCCAGAGCCTGGTATAATACAGTCATAACTTCCATCATTTTTTCTATGTTTGTCACAAAGTTTTTTTAGTAAATCTTCTCTTTTCTTCCAATTAATTTCTGATTTATGCTTTTGAATATAACAAGCATTACAAACGTTATACTCGTTTAGCTTTAAAGAGGGTTTTTTTGTATGGTATTTGTGTTTAAACTCTTTTTCAGAAGAAGGTTTTTGATTACTATAAGTGCATGATTTACAAAATTTTATATTTGGGTCTAATCCATAATAAGCTTGTACTTTGTTTGATTTTGGATGATAAAGATTTTTGTTAATTTTTTTAGGGCTTTTAATAAGTGCTTTTACCATGAGGTATATCCTCCATCTACGATGATATTTTGCCCAGAAATATAACTAGATTTATTTGAGGATAAAAATATAACGCAATGCACTATTTCCTCTACATCTGCCATTCTTTTTAGAGGTACTTTTTTTGAGTAATTTTGAATAAATTTCTTATTTTGTCCACCCTTGATTCCTCCTGGACTGATTGAGTTTGACCTAATATTAAATTCCCCTAAGTAAGTTGCTAAATATCTTGCTAAACCAATCAAAGCTGATTTTGATGTTGAATAAACTGCAGGAGTGCTCATTTGTACCCCTTTGAATTTAGAGCCTTTATATATAGATTTGTCATTTCCTACTACACCCTGTATTGAGGCAATTGAAATAATGTTACCGCTTTTTTTTCTAAGCATAGCTTTTGAAGCTTCTCTTGAAAGTAAAAATGCCCCGTTAATGTTTACATCCATAATTTTTTTCCAATCTGAAAAATTATAAGTTTCAAAAGAATTAAAAAAACTTTTCAAGCTTTTTGTTTTTGATGCTGCGTTATTAACAAGAGTATCTATTTTTTTTGATTTGTTTAAAATATGTTTAATTACTTTTTTTACTTTATTTTCTTTTGTAATATCACATTTTAATAGGGAAACTTTCCCGTTTGGAAAAATTTTTTTTAACTCTTTTAATTGAAAATTAATTTTTTTCTTATCAATATCTATCCCATATACTTCTGCTTCATGCTTTAAATATTCTTTTATTAGATAGTTTCCAATTAAACCCGTAGCCCCTGAAATTAAAATAACTTTATTTTTTAAATCTTTGAATTTTTCCATATTTTAAATTATTTGTTTTTATTAAAAGATTGATCACATTGAGTGTTTTTTTATAATTTATAACTTGTTTTTTAGTTTTTATCATTTGAATAAAATTAATAAGTGTATTTTTAAATGCTGAAAAATTATCATTTATATCAATTTGCATTGATGCTTTTTGCCCTATTAAGTTAATTGAAAATATTTTATTTATCTTACCTAAACATTGCAAATTTATAAGAGTTTTGTTTTCACAAAAAAAAGTAATCTGATCAATATTTGATTTAAGTCTTAAAACTTTTTCTACTTTTAATAAATTCAGCTCATCGAGAATATCTAGCATATGAACACCATATTTTAAAAAATCATTTAGAACTAAAGCGTTTACAGATTTAATCCTGCCTAATTTTTTCTGATTTTTTTTCAAAAAATTTACTTCATTCGCAAATCTTAATCCTGAAGTGCTCATTAACAAACCTTTTTTTAAATATTTTTTAAAAAAATTTAATTCTTTAATTTTTGAAGTTAAAGGTTTGTCAATAAAAACTGGAACCTTTTTTTTTAAAAAATGTTTTGAAATAGAATAGTGCAAATCATCTCTAGCTATTATTACTCCATTAACATTACCTAACATTTCCTTATAATCTTTAACTGCATAATCTATTTTGCATGATTTACAAAGTGTTTTTGTAAGTAATATATTTTGTGTCCATGCGTGGGTAATCTTTACACCCTTTATTCCAAAACTTTTTTTTGGTTTTTTTTTTAAATAATTTAAAATATTTTTATAATTAGAACGTTTAAAATATTTTTCATTATAGCCGTTTATTATCGCTGAAAAAGAGAACGGGTGACCGTTATCTTTATTCTTCAAACCAATAATACCTAATTTTATCACCAGACTGACCAGCCGCCATCTACTAAAATGTTCTGTCCAGTTATAAATGATCCTGCATCAGAACAAAGTAGAGCTACTGCTCCTTTTAAATCATCCGGAAAGCCTATTCTATTAGCTGGACATTTTTCTGCTAATCTTTTAATAAATTTTGGATTTTCTTTAATGGTTTTAGGAAATGGATACGCCCCCGGACTTAAACAATTCACACGGATTTTATATTTAGAAAAAAAACTTGCACAATATTTTGTGAGTTGTACTACACCTGCTTTTGCAGACCCATAGCTTGGTGGGTTAGCATATTTGGGGCTATTATACATTCTGTAGTCTGGAGCAACATGTGAGTAAGCGGAACCTATGTTTAAAATATTACCTTTTCCTTTTTTTAAGAGAGGTAAAAAAATTTTTATAGAGTCAAAAACACCTGTGAGACATGTATCTATGTCATATTTCCAGTCTTCACTATCAATGCTTTCAAAAGTATTTTTTTTTCCAGACCAACCACAATTGATTAATATATCTAATTTTTTTTTGAATTTTCGAGCAACAAAACTTTTCAATTTCTCAAGAGATTTCTTATCAGTTATATCCACAACGTGAAAGTTAACTTTTTTAAATCCCCTTTTTTTTAAATCTCTTACTACTGTTTCTCCGGTTATTTTATTTCTGCTAGCAATAATAACATTAGATCCTAGCTCTAAAAGTGTAGAAGACATCGCTTTACCTAGGTATCCAGCTCCTCCTATGATGAGAGAATTTTTTTTACTTAGAGAAAAGAGTTCTTTTACAGATCTTGATTTATTTCTATTCATTTTAATTCAATACATAAAACTGATGTTGGCAAAATTAGACTTAGTCCATTAGTGGTAATTAATTTGCCATTCCCATTTCGGAATGTCCATGACCTAACTGGATCATTAATATTCTTTTTTAGATTTTTTTTAATCTGAAAATCTTTATAATAAATTTTTTTTATTTTCTTATTTTCTTTTAAAAATTTCATGATGGTTTGTTTGGAAAAAATATTCCATCCAGATTCTAAAAAATTTTTCCTACTATCTTTACTTCTTTGATACTTGATATAAACGTCTACGGGAAAATCATTAAATAATGATGCAACAAATATTTTGCCTTTTCTTTTGGTAAATTTAATTAAATTATTAAAATATAATTTATAGTCGTCAAAAATAGGTAGTACTCCACATGAAATAGAAATATCTGAAATATCATTTTTTAAAATTCGTTTGTTTAAAACTGAGCCTAAAAAAATTTCTACATTGTTATTTTTTAATTTATTCGATGACATTTTTACAAGAGATTTATTAATTTCTACTCCAATAAATTTTGCTTTTGGAAAAGCTTTTTGTAAATTAAATAATAATTCTCCATTACCAGAACCAAAATCTACTATTGTACCATCAAAATTCTTGGAATTGTTAAAGGACTTTTTGGTCAAGTTGCAAATCAAACTATGTATTTGTTTTGGTTTTTCAAAATTATTTTCTTTAAGATAAAATTTATCATGAATTCTTTTTATTTTTTTCATATTATTTTACTAACTTTTATTATTCAAATTTTCGTAAATTAAATTTGCGTATTTGATATCTTTTTCATTATCGATTTCGATTTGATTATTGCTGTCACATATATATGATGTGCTTTTCCCGATTAATAAACCGTTTGAAAAATCGATTTTTTTTTTTATTTTAAAAGCATAAAGAGAGCCGTCTAATTCGTAAGCAGGTTTAAGTTTTTGACTTAGCTTCCATGCATTTTGCTTCGAATAAGAAATTGGTTTACCTTTTTTGTCTAAAAACCATGATCTATGAGGATGAGTTTTGACTGGAATAAAAGTTGCAATCGAATCTGAATTTGTCTTCATCAATTTCTTAATACAATTTTTAATTAAATATTTTTCGCGAAAAGGTGAAGTGGGCTCTAAAATTACTAGAATATTTGGCTTATAGTTTTTTTTTTTATCTAAGAAATTTAAAAAAGAATTTATTGTTTCATAAACAAGAGAATTGTCACTTGAATATTTTTTTTCTCGTTTATGGATTTTTGCTCCATAATGTTTTGCATAAAAAGATATATTTTTATCATCTGTCGAAACATAAACCATATCAATAATTTTCTCTTTTTTAGCGGCCTCAATAGACCAAGCAATCAATGGTCTATTGCCTATCATATACAAGTTCTTTGACTTAATCCTCTTGCTGCCACCTCTAGCTGGAATTAGTACAACTATTTTATTCTTAATCATATTTTTTTTGAGCGCGCGCATATTCTTTTGTATCTCCAATATCCAGCCAATTTTCAAACATAGGGAATACTATAGTGTTATGTTTTTTTTTTTTTAATAATCTAAAAAAATCTGGCATCTCTATTTTTTTATCTTTTTTTAAAATTTTAATTATTCTATTCTTAAAAACATAAATCCCTGCATTAACATATGTTTTTTCAATCGGCTTCTCTGTAATGGATCTAATTTTTAAACCATTTGTTCTGATTACTCCAAATGGATGTTTCCAAAAATATTCTCTTACAGCCATTGTAGCAATTGATTTATTTCTTAAATGGTAGTCTAAAAGATGTGAAAAAGATATATCTGTAAGAACATCTCCATTGCAAACAATAAAATCTTTATCGTTATTTGACTCAAATCTCGACAAGCATCCAGCTGTTCCTAAAGGTTTCTTTTCCTCAATATAGTTGATTGTCACTCCAAAATTTTCACCGTTTCCAAAATATTCTTTAATCATGTTTGAAAGATAATGTGTAGAAATATAAATATTTTTAAATCCTTCATTTTTTAATTTTATAATAATGTGTTCTATTACAGGTTTGCCTGATACTGGCAAAAGTGGCTTGGGGCAGTTCTTAGTTAATGGCATTAATCTTTTACCAAATCCTCCTGCCATGATTATTACTGGATTTTCATATTGTGAAGATGTTTCAATCGTCTCTGAAAAAAAGACGTCTAATAAATTATCATTTTTATCAATTACAGGTATTTGATTTATTTTGTATAAATTCATTAATGTTTTTGCTTTTTTAATTGAAGCGTTTTTTTGAATAAATATATAATTTTTATTCATAACTTCTTTAATTTGAGTTTCTAAATTTTTTTTTTTTAGGATAGCTCTTCTAATATCTCCATCAGTAATTGTCCCTATTAGTTTTTTCCCATCGCAGATAAAACATATTTGCAACCCTGTTTTTGATAGATTTTTTATTGCATCATTTAAAGAGTTTGTTTTTTTTAAAATTGCTTTTGTAAAAATTTTTTTTTGCATATTTATTCTATATTTTTTAAAAGTTCGAAACTTTCTGCTGCTCTTTTTCCTATTTGGGAACCTCTATATTTTGCTAAAGCATCGATACTTTTTATGCTTCTTGGAAATGGAAATTTTTTTAACTCGGATTTATATATCTTCATAGCATTTTTCTTCTTAGATAAAAAATTTGAAATATCCTCATAATGATTTGGGAAGAAAACTTTTTTTCTATTCAAATTGAAATTTGTTTCTGAAAGGACTTCATAGGCTAATATTTTTTTTATAAAAGGGAATCTAAAATTCTTGGTACATGTTGAAATAACATCAGAAATGACCTGGTGATCTGAATGTACATCTGAAAAATGTGGAACAAATATTTCGTTAGGTTTAATTTCTTTAAATGTTTTAGTAAATTCATTTATCAGTTTTTTTTTAGAATTATTATTGAGTTCTGTAGTATAAAAATTATATTTATACGTTTTTTTGAATCTAAACAATTTTGCAATTTTAATTATTTCTAAAGACCTTTGAGCAATTCTTTTTTTATTAAAATTGTTTGGTTTAATCCTTGTAACAATAATCCAATAAAGATTATTCTTTTGTTTTTTTCTTTTAAATAAAGTTCCGCCTGCTCCAAGAACTTCATCATCAGGATGTGGCGATATAACTAGTGATTTCATAAGTAATTAATGTCTCTGAAATTTAATCTTGGTTCAAACTTTTCTAATTTTAAAGAATTTGTTCCACATTTTATAATAGGTTTATTATTTCTAAAATTTAAAATTTTTCCTGGCTCAAGGTTTTTACTTTTATTACTAACAATTTTACACTTCCACAAAATAATTTTTTTACCATTAACTATAAAATTTGCTCCTGGATATGGCTTATAAAGTGCATTCACTAAGTCTCTTATCTTTTTTGCATCCATTCGCCAGTCTATAACACCATCATAAAAATTTCTTTTTCTCCATAAATTTTGACCTAGTTTTTTTTGTTTATAAGATTTTATTTTATTTTTTTTAAGATCTATTAAAATTTTTCTTACTTGTTTTTTTCCAATCTTAATTAGTTGCTTATAAACAGTATAAGCGTTGCTATTTTTTTTTAATTTTAGTATTTGTTTTGATATTATTCTTCCGTTATCAGCTTTTTCGTCCATAAAATAGAAGCTAGATCCTATTTTATTTAGTCCTAAAACTAACGACCATATTATTGGATGTCTCCCTTTGTTTTTTGGTAAATCGCTAGGATGGTATCCGATAACACCATTTGATGGTATTTTTAAAATTTCTTTTTTAATCAAATTATTCCATCCAATACAAAAAATTAAATCTGGTTTTTTTTTTATCCAGCTTACTGTTTTTTTTGAATTTATATCTTTAGTATAAATTCCTTTAATATTCTGCTTTTAAGCATACCTTGTTATATCAAAATAATCAGAATTAAATTTATTATTTTTTTTTCCTATAACACCTACTAATATATTTTTTGATTTTCTTATTTCATCAAAAATATTTTTTGAAAATAAAACAGTGCCAATGAATAAAATTTTCATATTTAGATGATATCGTAAAACTTTTTATTAATTATTTTTTCAAATTTCATTCTTTCGAGAATTGAGGCAATTTTTTTTGAGGCTCCTCCGAACCCATAAGGATTTTTCACACCTCTAATTTTAGATTGATTTTTTTTATTTAAAGCATAATTAATTTTCTTAAAGATTTCACTCGAGCTAAATTTGCAGTTTATAACGGATGCGGCTTTAATTCTTCCTTTTTGCCTATCTCCTAAATTAATTGAATATTTTTTAAATGAAGGCATTTCTAAAAGCCCACTAGAGGAATTACCCACCATACAATCGATGTGCTTACAACAAGAGTAATAAACTTTTTGTCCAAGAGATTTGAAAAAATATGCATTTTTTTTCTTTTTTACGAAATTTAAAATTTCAGAATGTATAATAGCTGAGTCAATATCATAGTTTGGCATTGTAAAAATTATGATGGTATTATTAAGTTTTTTAAGAGCATTTAGTAAACTTGTTAAATTTTTTTTTGTATCATCTTTATTTAATGTTTCTGGATGAAAAGTTACTAAAATATTTTTTTTTAAAAATTTGAAATTTAAGCGTTTTTCAATCTCAGGCTTTGTAAGAAAATTATTTGCTTTAATTGAGTCAACACCTAAGCCCCCAACATTAAAAACCCTTGAGGGATTTTCTCCTAATTGAATAATTCTTTTTTTATAGGTTTGTGTGGCCGCAAAGTGCACATGAGACATTTTCGTTATTGAATGTCTAAAAACGTCATCTTGCACAGCCTCTGTGAGCTCACCTCCATGAATATGGCAAATTGGAATTCTACATATAGTAGCTGCAAGTGCAGCTGTAAAAATCTCAAATCTATCCCCAACCACAAGGATAGAGTCTGGACTTAATTTATTTAACAAATTTACAAATTTATTTAATCCAAGTGATATTGATGAAGAAAGTCCTTCGGAATTATCTTTTTTGAGATTTAGATTAATTTTTTTTTCAACTTTAATTTTTTCTTTGTTTATTTCATCTAATGTTAAACCATATTTCTTAGAAAGATGGGAGCCTGTTACAATTAATTTAACTTCAATTTTTTTACTCTTGATTAATCTTTTAATAAGATTTTTTAAAAGACCGAATTCAGCTCTCGAGCCAGTTATCACACAAATTTTTTTAGATTTTGATGTTTTCATCAGTAGAAAAATTATATTTTGATTTTTTGCCTAGAATTTTTAGCCAGTTTTCCGCAGGGATCCCTTTCCCTGATCTTTTAGTTGTTAAATTGCTATCATCAAAAAACTGGCCTTTTATAATTGCTTTTTTTGCTACTATATACTTTCTAATATATTTAATGTTTTTTAACTCTTCTTTATAAGGCTTCTTATTATTACTGCCAAACATACACTCTAAATTTCTAATCTGTCTTACAAGTGTTATTAACTCTTTGGGAGACAAGCTTGCTTTATGATCCGGTCCCTTTAAATTTTTATTTAATGTAAAATGTTTTTCAATAACACTAGCTCCAAGAGCAACGGCTGCAATTGATGCTGTAATCCCCTCGCTATGGTCAGAATAACCAACGGAAATTTTGAATTTTTTTCTTAAAAACGGGATTGATTTTAAATTAAGTTTTTCTAGATTAGCAGGATACTCTGTATTACAATGTAATAAAATTAAATTTCTTTTTTTGGTTCCACTATTTTTTAAGATTTGAATGGCTTTCTGTATCTCATTTACATTAGACATCCCAGTAGATAAAATAACTCTTAATTTTAATCTACCAATTTCCTTTAAATATGGAATATTTGTTATTTCACCTGATGGAATTTTTATTGTTTTTAATCCCATTTTTTTTAAAAAATTAATACTTTTTAAATCAAAAGGACTTGAAAGAAATTTTATTTTTTTTAACTTGCATCTTTTAATTATTTTTTTATGGTCATTTTCTGTCAACTCGTATTTTTTTAATAGCTTAAATTGAGAACTAACATTCTTAATATTTTCTTTTTGATAATTAGCTAGTTGAAGTTTTTTCTGTACTAAATCTTCTGTAACGTAGGTTTGAAATTTGATATAATCTGCTTGTGCTTTTGCTGCGTAATTTACAAGTTTTAATGCTTTACTTATACTACCATTATGATTTACACCGGCTTCAGCAATAATAACTGTTTTCATAAAAAATCAAAATTTAGTGTTATCTGGCATATCTTTTTTTACAATGCTTCCGATTTTTATAAAACAATTTTTTCCGATTTTAATATTGTTACTTATTACTGTTCGGCTGCCTACAAAAGTATTAGAACCAATAGAGGAGGAGCCGTTAACTATACAACCAGTTGAAATATGAACATTGTTTCCTATTTTGACATCATGTTCTAATAAAACTTTATTATTAATTATACAATTTTCTCCAACTATTACATTAGAATTCACAATTACGTGATGAAAAATCATAGTACCATTCCCTATTTTTGCATTTTTTGATATATATGAAATTGGAGAAACGATCTTAGGAATTTTAAATTTTAATTTTTTAATTTTATCAAAGTTTTTTTTTCTTGGCAAATAATCTTTTATAAATCCAATTGAGACAATGGCATAAGAAACTTTTTTTCTTAAATCTTTCATTTTATTGTCAGAACCTAAGTATCTAAATTTTTTTATTAAATTAGAATTTGACTTCTTAGGATCAATGAAGCCATATATAGAAAACTTTTTTTCTTTTTCAATTAATTCTACACACGAATGTGAATGAGTTCCTGCGCCAATCAGGATTATTTTTTTTACCATAATTTAAATTAAAAAATTGATATTTATAAAATCTTAGCATAGATGAATGCGGAATATCTTTTTTTATTATGCAGTAATTCAGATTTTAGTCTCCCCTCTCTATAAAAACCATTTTTTTCGATAATTTTTTTTGATGCATAGTTAATCTCAAATCCAGTTACTTTAAGTTTTTTAAGTTTTATTTTTTTTGAGAAAATTATTGCTTTTTTTATTGCTAAAGTAGCGTAACCTCTGCCCCTGTTATCAGGATCTCCTATAAAATAAGAAATTTCTGCAGTTTTATCAAATGTGTTTATTGGTCCAATTTTAACGTTTCCGATATGAATATTATTTTTTTTTAAAAATATACCCAATAAAAATTCATTTTTAGATTTATTTTTTTCGTAAATAAATTCTTTAATTTTTTTTATTGAAAACTTTTGATACTTAATATCGGTAAACCTTTTTACATCAGATTCTTTTAACCAGCTTAGATATTTTTTTGTAGCATGTAGATTTGGATTTAATTTTTTTAACTCAATCATTTAATTAAATATTTTTCTCTTAAAGATTTTTTTATTTCAATTCCAATTAGTTTATAATCTGAAACTTTTTTTTTAAGCCAAATTGGTATAGCAATAGAATTCTCTAAAAGATTTTTTGTTTTCTTTAAATTTTTAATATCTTTTCGTTCTAAAGCGTGATCCCAGTAATAAGCACAATGCCATCTAATTGCATCAGGAAGGTTTTTTGTCCCAAATCCACTCTTATTAAGCAGTTTTATTACAACCTTTCTCTGGACTGTATTTTTACAGTAAAAAATTAAAGTATCAAATATTTGCTCAGTGTCTTCTGGGATTGACCTAAAAATAAAGTCTAGTTTTTTAATTTCATTAAAAATTGAGTTATATCTTTTTTTATTTTCTTTAATAATATAATTAAGTTTTTTTAATTGTACTTTACCTATCGCAGCTTGTATTTCGGTCATTCTATAGTTAAAGCCTGTTATGCTTTTTGTATCCATGCCTCTAGGGAATTTTGGATTTAATTCATGACCATGATCATGATATTCCATGCAATATTTAAATATTTTTTTATTATTAGTAAAAATCATGCCTCCTTCACCCGTCGTAATAGTTTTTCCATAATCAAAACTTACAACGCCTACTTCACCTACACATGCTAAATATTTATCTCTGTATTTAGCGCCCATAGACTCGCAGTTATCCTCTAAAATCGGAATTTTTTTGTTTTTAGCTATTTTGATTATTTCTTTCATATTTGCTGAAACACCTAACATATGCACGGGTATTATTGCTTTTGTCTTAAAGTTTATTGCTTTTTTTAATTCTGATGGACACATATTGTAAGTTTCATCGACATTAATAATTACTGGTTTAGCTCCGCACTCAATTATAGCCTCAACAGTAGCTACAAAATTGAAAGCTTGAGTTATCACTTCGTCCCCTCTTTTAATGCCTAAAGCTTTTAAGGCAATTAGCGTGGCTGAAGTACCACTTGTAACAGCAAGTGAATATTTTGCGCCCATTTTTTTTCTTGCAAGTTTTTCAAATTCACGAACATGGTATTTCTTTCTAAATTTTTGAAAGCCATGTGCAAAAAAAACAGCTCCCTCAGAAAAAACTTCATTAACTGCTTTTTTTTCTAAATGATCAATTATTTCAAAGCCTGGCATTTTTCTCTCAATTTTATTTGTTTATTGAGGCTGATAACAAAATTTTTTGTTCTTATTTTGTCGTATGGACTATTTTTTGGTTTTACAGCAAAAGTCCAACCAGCTCTATCAAATTTAGACGAGTTTTCCTTACTGCCGTGTATTACTAAAGAAGTATGAACTGCTACATCTCCTATGTCTAAATCTAAATAATCTTTTTTAAAGTTATTAAAAATTTTTTTATTTTTTACTGTTTGTGATGTACCTTTTCCAAATGACGCTTCATGTTTTAGCAATCCTAATTTATGGGAAGAGGTATAATAATACATTGCTCCATTTTTTTTATTTGCCTTGTCTAAAGCAATCCAAAAAGTAATGCCTTTGTTGCCTTTGACATTCCAATAATAATCATCTTGATGTGGCGCAGCTTTTAAGCCAGTTTTTTTTGGTTTTTTGAAAAGTTCACTTGCTCTTAATTCTGGAACTGCATTATTTAACAAATGATAAGCATATTTATAGATTTTTCCTTTGTAAAAAAAATTTTTGACTTTTTTAAAAGACTCTAATTTGTGAAAAGAGTGTATATCTGTATATTTTTTTGAATTTCCAACATAGTTTATGTGTCTTCCCTTAAATTTTAAATGATTTTTTTTTAAATAATTAAAAATTATTTTTTTATATTTCAAAGTTTGTTTTTTAGTCATAAAATTTTTTATAACTGTCCAGCCTTTTTTGTTTAATTCTATTTTAGCTTTTTCAATCTTATTTTTCATGTTAATTTAATTTATTTAAAATGCTTGGACTGCTTGGTAAATTAATTATTCTATTTTCTAAATTTAAGGTGGTTTCCAAGTTCATTTTTGGCATATATTTTAAATATTTTGATTTATGTATAGGTCGCCATACTGGTCTTGCTTTTATACCAAGTTCATGACATTGATTTAAAATCTTGTTTCTAAATTTTAAGTTGTTCATACTTAATATAATAGTTTGAAGCCAATAATTACTCTTACAGTTTTTTGGTTCTTTAAACAATTTGAAATATGGATTATTTGAAATTTTTTTTTTATATTTTTGATACAAATTTCTCTTTTTTTTTATAAAGTAACTCAACTTTTTCATTTGTGCTATTCCAATAGCTGCATTTAAACTTGGCATTCTATAATTGAATCCTAGGCTATCATATTCATACTTCCACTTGTGTTTTTTTTTATTAATAATTGATAAATTAAATATTTTATTAGCTATTGATTTATTGTTTGAAACTACTGCGCCACCACCGCCAGTGGTGACTATTTTATTTCCATTAAAACTTAGAATTCCTACATCTCCAAAAGTCCCTACGTGTTTTTTTTTATAGTAACTACCTAATGCTTCTGCAGCGTCTTCGATAAGAGATAAATTAAACTTTTTCGCCAATTTTTTTATCTTATCCACTTCACAAGGATGTCCAAAAGTATGTAAACAAATTATTGCTTTAATCTTTCTTTTAGTTTTTTTGTTAATACAAACTTTTTTTTTTATAGAAGTAATATCTTTAAGATAATTATCTAATTTTTGGACATCAACTCCAAGAGTTTTTGATTCAACGTCTATAAAATGAGGTATTGCACCAATATATAAGCATGCATTCGCACTAGCAATATAATTAAGAGAAGGCATTAAAACTTCATCATCTCTTTTAATATCTAGAGCTAATAAAGCTAGATGAAGTGCTGAGGTGCCGCTATTAGTTGCAATAACATTTTTACATTTAAGTTTTTTTTTTATAATTTTTTCTAGATCTGAAGTAAACTTTCCAGCTGTTGAAACTTCACTACTTTCAATACACATCTTTATAATATTTGTTTCACTTTTATTGAATGAGGGCTCATGAAGCTCTAAATTTTTTTTATCTTTAAATATGTCTTTAATATAATTATTTAACATGATCTAAAATTTCAAAATTTCCCCTTGTTTTTGACAAGTCTTTTTTTTCTTCTAAAAATTTAAATTTTTCATTTTTTAAAACATTTAAAATTTCTTCAATGCCATCTTCAACTGAGTATTTTGTTTCAAAATTTAATTCTTTTTTAATTTTATTAAAAGAAACCTTATAATCTCTTTTATCAACACCTCCATTTTTTAAAATAATTTTAGTATTAGGTAATTTTTTTAAAATTAAATCTACTATTGCTTTTTTACTAAAATTATTTCTATCACTCCCTACATTAAAAACTTTTTTATCAACTTGGCTTTTATCAAAATCTAAGATTTTAATTATAAGCCTTGAAAAATCTTTAACGTGACAATATGGACGCCATGTGTCTGGGTCGTAAACTTGAATCATATTATTTTTATACATTGAATAGCAAAAATGATTAATTGTAAGATCAAATCTCATCCTAGGAGAATAACCAAAAGCAGTCGCAAACCTTAATATTGTTGCTGAATATGGTTGTGATTTTTTGTTTAAGATATGTTGCTCTATTTTTACTTTTGCCTTTGCATAAGGTGACAAAGGTTTGAGTTCATACTCTTCGGTTACTAAATCTTGATTTTTTGTAAACCCATAGTTAGAGCAAGTTGATACAAATATTACATTCTCAATATTATCGTGATTTTCACATTCATCTATTAAATTAATTATTCCTTTATCGTTAATTGAATTAGATAAATTCAAATACTTGTTTGTAATAAACTCCCCAACTAAACCAGCCAAAATAACAACACTATCAGTTTTGCTTAGCAGTTTTTTTAGTTTTTTTGTTTCTCTTAAGTCTAGTTTAATAAAATGTTCACTGTTTATACCGTTACTAAAATCAATTTGTTGATCAGGATATATTTTTAAATCAACATTAGTTACTTGATTTTTTTTTAGTACTAAATCTTTAATTAATACACTCCCGATGTACCCTGATCCACCTATGACTAAAACTTTTTTCATAATTAAATTATTTAATGTAATTATTGCTAAGTTCCTTTTTTAACTCTTTATATTCATCAATTTTTTTTCATGAAAGAAAGTGTTAATTTTGCTCTTTCTGTAATCCCTTTTGGAGTAATGACATATTGTATAGATGATAGTTTGTTTTTCTATTTTTAAAATTTTCTATTTTTATTAAACCTTTGTCTTTAAGTGCTTTTAAAAAAAAATTGAGTTTACCTAAACTGAAACCTAGATCAGTAGTTAATTTTCTTTGTGTTGATCACGGACTTTTGTAAACTTTTCTAAGTACTTGAAATATATCTTGTGTTTTTAAGCTCCTTTTTCAAAACTGGACACAATCATATTGTTCATTAATTGAACAATCAATAAATAAACTTAAAAATTTAAAAATACTTCTATAAATAAAATTTTTTCAGTGCATAAATCAAGCCAATTGAGCTATTAGTAACGGTAAGCTTAACGTGTTACCACGCTTCCACACCCGTCCTATCAACGTCGTAGTCTACGACGGCTCTATAGGAAGAAC
>Ga0172372_10000370_pt1 | contig 69635 bp, 53 predicted proteins | sample LakKiv5m_2_FD_114544 | JGI IMG/M metagenome (GOLD analysis project Ga0172372, IMG submission 114544) | Freshwater microbial communities from Kabuno Bay, South-Kivu, Congo - kab_092012_9.5m | ecosystem: Environmental > Aquatic > Freshwater > Lake | place: Democratic Republic of the Congo...
ACTCAACGACGTGGATGTGGCCGATGGGAATGTGGACGTGCGCCCCGAAGACGAAGAACAACGTCAACAGCGCGCAGTACAGGCCACGCAACGTGCCGAGTTGGCACTCACACAGCAGGCACAACCAGCCCCCACACGACGCCCGAGTGTGGTGCCGTCTGTGGCGCCGCGCACACCCCCGTTGCAAGGAAATTCAGGTACAGCCGGCAATCGTGATGCCACCAAGACACTGGTGGCGTCGCCGGGACGTAAACCGACCAATACGGCGCAACCGGCGAGGAGCGATGATGACGAAGGTGAAGATGACCAAAAGCCAGGCAAGCCGGCTACTGCGACTGCGGCAGGGGTGATTCAACCGACCGCAACGGTCGTTGCGAATGCGAAGCCGTCACCAACACGTCAGCCCGATGTGATTGCTACCAAACCCGCTGATTCTGACGACGATGTAAATACGCCAAAACCGTCGCCACCCGCGAGTGCGACCAAGGTTAATGATGGCGGGAGGGTGGAAACGCCGCGTCCCACCAAAGTCGAAGGTGACGACGACAAGGACAAAACGCCGCGTCCCACCAAGGTCGAAGGTGACGACGACAAGGGCAAAACGCCACGCCCCACCAAAGTGAAGGACGACGACAAGGGCAAAACACCGCGTCCCACCAAGGTGAAAGGTGACAAAGACGCCCCGTAGATCGATGAGAGAGCATGAGCCATGGTCCCTCCGAGTAGCTCTGCTACTCGGAGGGGTGGTCTTTTATTCGAAGGTTTGGTTGAGTGTGAGGCTTTGTACGATGGTGGTGCGATTGGTGGTGTAGAGTAACCCGATGAGTAGTGCTCCAAAGAGGGCTACGAAGCTACCAATAATAAACACGATGTTGGCGTAGGCGATGATGGCTTCAGTGGGTGGGGTGTTGAAGTGTGGTGCAATCCCGCCATTGATATAGGGCAACAACGTTTGCGTGTTGATGATGATGAGAATGACGCCGGTGATGAGGCCAAAGCACAAGATGCTGGCGTGTTCGGCGACAAGGAGCAACCGTGCGTTGGCTTTGGTCATGCCGAGCGCCATCAAGATGCCCATCTCAACGCTACGGCGTTGGATGTCAGCGTACATGCTGACGACGAGCGCCAAGAGCGCTAGTCCGTAGGCGACCACAAAGCTGAGGGATACCATGCTAAACAGCCCTTGGCGCTCTGGACGCTTGATTTCTTGTCGCCAGAGCTCCTGTGCATCGATGAGCTGAATGGCGGGGATACCCAGCTCATGAATGGACTGCCACAGGGTGTCAATTGTGCTTTGGTCGCGCACCGCCCAGACATCGTAGGGGAGCTGATACCCGAGTGTGTCAGCGAGAAACTGGCGGTTGCTGATGATGAACCCGCCATCTTGGGGGTAGAGCCCGGGCCATCCGTCTACAACTCCCACAATGGTGCCTTGGGTGTCGATGCTACTATCATCGATACTCAAGCGCACCGAAATTTTGTCGCCGATGTTGCTTGTGGAGGCAATCGTGCTACTTACGATGAGTCCGTTACGTTGCAGAGCCAGTTGATTCAGCAGTTGTCCGAGTGACTGGTTGTCCCCGTACCAACGATCTTGGAATACGGGCACCACGCTGGCAAATTGACTGCGATCAACACCCATGATGCGTACATCGTGGTTTTGGCCAGCGATGGCCACTTGCCCCTCGAGATTGCTGACGGCACTTACCTGCGCTACCCCGGGCAACCGCAGATGAATGCCGAGAGGTGCAATCATGTAGCGCTCGGTGTCGTTTTGATTAGTGGTTCTGCTCATGGGCGCAGTTTCGAGGATTTGCGTGCTCGTACCAACACGGTAGGCGATTGCATGTTGCGTGCTTTGATCGACCGTGGCAGCAAACGACGCCAAATATCCGCCCATGCCCACGGTCAGACTGAGTAAAAACGTGGTGGTGCGGATGCGTTCGGGTCGTCGGCTCAGGGTCTGCAACAGCAGTGAGCCGGTCACTGATAGGCGTTCTGCACCGATGTAGGTGATGATGCGGAGCAGGGTGACGATGATGCGATTGGCCAAAAGCGCTCCCACCGTGGTGTTGAGCACGGGGAGTACGAGGCTGAGGGGGTCGTCGTACGAACGCCCCGTTTGTTCGGCTAGTTGTGGGAGGCGCAGGTTGGCGTACACCACAATGGCTACCATCATGAGTTCGAGCGTGAGTATCAACAGTGTGCGCAAAGGAGTGCGCCTGCGTTGTTGAAAGACCGAAATCATGGTGTTGCGGCTAACTGCAACAATGGCTGGGATTCCCAGCAAGACGAGGATGCCACTTGTGGCTGCAAAATACCCCCAGGCGTTGCTCGGGATGCTCACTTGCGTGCTGAGCCCCCAATCGACCTGCAAAAACGACGACGTATTGAGCATGAGGTGTACGACACCGGTAGCCAGCGGTATGCTTACAACGGCCGCACATCCCACGATGAGTATCCACTCACTCATGCCGAGCAGGGCCACATAGGCACTCGGATAGCCACGGCTGTGCAACAGCGCAAATTCTTCGCGTCTGCGTCGTGCATTAATCGTGGCAGTCTGGATGATGAAGAGCGCAGCCAATAAAGTGATTGGTAATGCGATATACGTGATCTGTGGGATGAGTGCTTGGATTTGCGCATTCGAATCCGTGAATCCAGCGAGTGGACTGCGCTCAAGTTGTGCTGGTACTTTGCTCATTTCCTGCGCCAATGTGCGAATTTTGACGTCAAGATCGGCGACTTGTGTGGGTGTCAGGGTGGCAATATCGGGCAGAAAAAACCAGGCACCTTGGCCGACACTGTCAGGAAACAGCGATGCAATCGTGTCGGTGAGTTGTGCGGTGTCCACGAGGATGACCGAATCAAAGGCGTCTGGTGCGTAGAGCCACCGTACATCACTCGGGTCTTTGGCGACCCAAATCCCCACCACGTCGAGCGTGATGCTCACACTCCGGTCGCGATTGCTGATGACGAGGCGATCTCCCACGTTGAGGCCATACGCATTGGCGTAGTTCCGGCTTACCATGGCCTCGATGCGCGACTCCGTGCGGTTGGCGGTTGGCAACCGCCCCGCCACGATTTGCATCAGCTCATCGGCCCCGTAGAGACTGCCCAGTGGCGTGTTACCGAGCTCTTCGGTGGTATTGCTGTCGATGAAATACAAAACGTTGAGGGGCGTCGTGCGCAGATGTGCGGTGAACTGCCGCATGGGGATGTCAAGGTAGTCGATGGCATAATTGCGCATGAGCTCATCAGCACCACGCAACGATGCCCACGGGGTTGCCGTACTGCCGCGGAGATGGCGAAACAACAGCGTCAGCGGTGAGCGGTTGGTCTGGTTGAACTGTTCTTGCAGGCGGTCGTTAAAGATGCGCACCTGTGCCGAATACGCATAGGTGGGGATGACAATGCTCAGTACGAGTGGAATCAGGATGGCCGTGCCAAGTGCGGCCACCAGACCAAACGACTGGTAGTTGTTTTGTAGTGAAGCCCGCAACAGCATCCAGTTGGCCAACCAGAACGTGCGGAACGGTTGTTGCTTATTGTCCGACGACGACATCGCCTGCCTTCAATCCACTGACAATTTCGACCTGAGTATCGGTCTGGATGCCGACCGTAATGTTGACGCGTTCTTCGAATTCACCGTTGCGCACGATGACGAACGTGCGTTTGTTGAAGCTACGAATGGCTTCTGGGGGCAAGAAGAGCACGTTTTCTTTGCGCTCCAAGATGACGCGCATGCGTCCAATGCTTTCGCCGGCGACGACGGTATATGCGGGCGTGTTGATGACCTGGAGGCGGGTGCTCTGATCGACATCCGCGAGGCTGCCACCACTGGCGCCGTATGGCGGCGGCATGCGACGAATAACCGCCGAAAGGACAATGTCGGGGCGATCAACGGGACGAATCTCCACGTTTTGTCCCTCGCTGAGGAATTTCATCTGCTCCGAGGTCAGCATGGTCGAGTACTCGACACGGGTCGGGTCAGCGATTTCGATGACAGGGGTGAACTCGCCGACTTGGCTCCCGGGTTGAATGGTGAGGGCGGCGATGACCCCGTCGCGCGGCGACACGATGCGACCTGCATCGACTTTGCTTTGGGCGGCATCCACGGCCTTTTGCGCCGCAGTAACGGCCGCTTTTTCGGCCTTCATCGTGTTGCGCATGGCTGTTTCGAGTTCGGCTTCAGCCGCTTTCACGGCCGCGCGTGCACTCCGCAATTCGGTACTGTCCTTGCCATTGAGCAGGTCATCGAGGACTTTGCGGGCTTTGGTAACTGCCTTGGCGGCTTCTTCATCGGCAGTAACCGCATCTTCGCTGGTGCGTTGCGAACTGCGCAAAGACGACGAAACGGCTTTTTCCGCATTGGCGAGACTAACTTGAGCATCGAAGTATGCTCGTTCGTAGTTGCGTTTGCCTTCGGCGTCGAGGTAGTTGCGTACCCATTTGCCATTGACAAAAATATACGGCTCGACCGGATCGGTGCCGTATCTGAGCACCCAATCCCAGTGCCAGTATGCTTTGCTATAGGCATATTGGGTGTCAATGAGATCTTGGGTGGCCACACCGATGGCTTGTTGGGCACCGTCGATATCGTCTTGATTGTCTTCGCTAGCGATGCGTGCTTCACGCACTTTGGTGTCGTACTCGAGTTGTGCCGCCACAATGACGTCTTTTTCGCCACCGGGCAAGAGTTCGTTGAGCGCTTCGCGGGCTACGTCGAGTTCTTCACGTCGTGATTCAATCAAGCGATTGTTGATTTCTTCGGCCGTTTGTAGGTTCAATTGCGCATCTGCCAGGGTAGACTGCGCGTCAATAAGGGCCTGTTGTTCCTCGGTTTGTTGGAGCTCTGCAAGCACGTCACCGGTTTTGACTTCTTGCCCGGCTTGTACCGCAATACTCTGGACGATACCGCTCCGACCAAAGCCAACTTGGCTACTTTCGACGGGCACTGCGCGCACGGTTTCTTCGATGAAGCGCTCAATGACGCCCTGTTCTACCGTGAACGTGGGTTCGTTGTAGCTCAAATCGGGCGCAATGGCAGTGGGGGTCGGTGGCAGTGTTGGGGTGTTGGTGGTGCACGCACTCAGGTACAGGCTAAGTGTGCAGATGAGTACCAAAGAACGCAGATGAATGCTGTTGTGCATAAGTGCCTCAAAAAAACGGCAAAATGTGGTTTGGCACACCACCGCTCATGGCGGTGGTGTGCGGCCAAACGGATTTAGGGGACTGCGTCAGCCGGCATCGGTTCAACAGGTGATGAGAGGTAGCCTTTGTAATCTGGGTCGGCTGCCAGCGCACATTCACCGTAGTCAATGCCTTTGCTCGGATCGGTGTTGGTGACGATACAGGCCTGGTAGCTGTTGGTCAGCTTTTGAGCGCGTTCGAGAGCAGTGGCCGGGTTGGCCTGTTTGTAGACAATGTTGTCGAGTGCTTCGAAGAGCCAGTACGACTCGAATGCGTAGACGGAGCTGGCATCGCCGTTGAAGATACCCTTTTTGCTGGCGAGGGTCGGTTTGAGCGCCTCGTAGAGCGGTACCATGTACGAATTGTTTTGGGTGAATGCCGGTGATTCGGCTACCGATGTTTGTGCCGGTATGAAGCCGTACATGCTGTTGGTGCTGGCTGCGTTTTCACTCAAGTAATTGATGAGGTTGAGACACGCACTTGCCTGTTGTGAGTCAGCCGAAACGTACCACGCAGACACCGTGTAATCGGCAGACTGCACCCCCTGCGTGCCGGTCGGTAATGGCGCCATTTTGGCCACAAACACCGGCTTGGGCATGTTGGGGTCGTTGCTGTTGTCCACGAAAGAACCGAGCCCAGCATCAAACCACATGCCGATGAGGCCACGATTTTGCAGGTCGAAACTCGGATCATCGGTGGTCGGCGATACGTCTTGGCGGTAGTAGAAGGCCGGCATGGGCATGACTTTGTGCTTTGTGGCGAGCTCTAGGTACCAGCTGATGGCTGCCACGGTCTTGGGGTCGCCGAGTTGCGTAATCACTTGGTCGCCGTCTTTGCGTGACAGTGTACCTCCGAATTGCCGCGTCCAAAATTCGATGTCGACGAGGTAATTCCCTAGACTTGAGTAGCCATACACCCCGTTGCCCGTGAGCGCCCGGCTTGCACTCAAGAACTCGTCGGGCGTCCAATCCGATTGTGGGGCATCGATGCCAACTTTGGCGAACAAATCTGGGTTGTAGACGATACCGCGCGTGCTAAAGCCCTGTGGGATGCCGAGCAAACGGCCGTCACGCTCCAAGAAGTCCACGATGGCTGGCGCATAATCGTCAAGCGAGAAGTTCGGGTTGCTGTCGATGAGCGGACGCAAATCGGCGAGCGTAGCCACATCGGCTTCACTGCTTGGCAACGATGAATTCCACCAAAAACAATCGGTCCGTGCGGCCATGTCACGGATGGTGACCGTGGATGTGAAATTGTCGGTGGATACAATATTGACGTAAATCTCGGGATGTGCCTCAGAAAGCCCGCGAATCTGGCGGCGGATGTCTGACGGCGTATAGCCATAGGCCGCATAGTTCACGGTGATTTGGTCGGGGCGGGCTGTTTGAGCGGCTGGTGTGGCCACAACAACCGGGCGTACGTCTGCGGTGGGTGACGGAGTTACCATCATGTTGTTTTGCATGTCGGTATACTCTTGGAGCATGGTTGCAAACGCTTCTGCGGGGGTTTTGGGCGGCGATTCAAACATGCGACTCGTGCCGTTGGCGAGCGACCAAAACACGGTGTAATCGCTGAGCGGTGATGCGGTGTATTGCGGCAACATGGCCAACGTGTCTTGGTAGCTCTGGATGCGTGCCTTGCTACTTGCGTCATTGGCTGTGAACAACTGCTCGTGGAGCGATTTGCGAGCCATGATGTAACCCGGGTAGTCGTAGTTGATGTAGCTTGAGGGGATGACCTGGTGACTGAGCCATTCCATCAGCGTCCACGCTGCTTGTGGTGATTTCGTGCCACCACTTGCGGCATAACCGTCGGCCGACATGGTCATGCGCAGTTGGCTTCCCGCAGGCATGGCAACGAAGTTTTGGGTGAACGACGGTGCGAAACTAGGGTCGTAGACCGTCGAATCCATCCACATGCCGATTTTGCCGTCTTTGATAAGTTGGACGGGATCGGTGTTCGGCGCTGGCATGTCGGCGGGCATATTGGCCATTTTGCCATCTGCGTAGGCAATGACCTGATTGTAGGTTATCACCACGCCCCGATCAACGAGATCCTTGTACTGGCGGTACAAATCGATGATTTGGGTTTCGTTGTTCTTTGGCGAGGTCAGACTGGCATCGAACAAATCGAATCCGGCCATGTCGGCGAGGTAGAGCAAAGTGGTAGAACCACCGCTGTTGTCGAACCAACCGTAGCGCGTGATGGTGCCGTTTTCCACTTTGGCGAGTTGTTCGGCGGTTGCAAAAAACTCCGCCGCACTCCATGACGATGTCGGCGTGGCAATGCCTTCGGCCGTGAACATGTCTTGGTTGTAGGCAATGCCTTGAATGCTCACGGCACGTGGTACTTGGAAGAGCCCTTGCTCGGTGCGGAACCGCTCAAGTACTCCTGGGAAGTAATCGGCACTGACGCCACTCGTGTCGGCTTCAAGATAGGGCTGCAAATTGAGCACGAGCGGTGTGCCCAACGATTCAGGGGTCAAAAAATACGCTGGGAAGACGTCAGCACCACTGGCCACTTTGCGCAAATAATCGGTCGGTGACTCGGTGGGGTAGAGACCTTCGGCATTGGGTTGCGACTGCATGATATCGTCAAGCGGCACCACCACCACCTTGATGTCGGGGTGCTCTGCTTGGAATTGCTCCATCATGGCGGTGTAGGTGGCGCGGTCGTAGTCGTACACAGCGAAGGAAATAGTAGTCTGCCCGCCGGGTGCGGTCGTATCGGTGGGTTGTGGGTTGCCACCGCCGGCAGGGATTGTCGGCAGGGCAGTGCTGGAGGCACCACACCCACTGAGGATGAGCTGAAGCACAACAAAAAGTACAAGTAGACGGGGTACTTGCATAGCGACCATTCCTTGCTCTGTGATATATCGACGAGATACGAATTGCGCATCTCCCCTGTATCTTCACACTTGTTGCGCAAATGTGCAAGTGAGGAAGTACTCATGATTTGCTGAAATACGGCGTAGTCCCAAGGTGCTATGGTATAATCGTGGAGACCTTGACAAATCAATGTAGCAACGGAGCATCTGTATGCCCCAGCCACACGATCGCGGTGGGCGGGATCGCCTGTCAGCGGTTATTCATTTTTTAGGAGACATGCTCGGTGATGTGATTCGCTCGCAGGCTGGTATGCCCGCGTTTGCGAGTGAAGAATATGTACGTGCGCTCAGTAAAGAATTACGCACCAATCACTCCGATGCGCGCATGAGTGAATTACAGCACCATATTGAGCGTCTCGATGTCCATGGCCTGCGTAATCTGATTAAATCGTTTAGCACGTATTTTGCGTTGGTCAATTTGTCTGAGCAACTGCAACGTATCTGGGTGCTGGCGGAGCGTGAACGTCATGCGCGCCGCTACCAGCATCAGCAAAGTGAATCATTGGCAGAGGCCATCCAAGCGATTGCCAAACAAGGCGCGACCGCCCAAGAAGTCATGGAGTGGTTGAGCCAAGCCACCATTCGGCCGGTGTTTACGGCACATCCTACCGAGGCGCGCCGCCGCACCACTCTGGATAAACTGCGCCGTCTTGCAACATCGCTTGATCCGGTATCGCAGGATATTACTCGCCTCAGCGATGCTGATCTACAGGAACATGCCCGCGAAGAAATCGTTGGGCTGTGGCAGAGTGACGACATCCGCGTGGTACGGCCAACCGTCCTTGATGAAGTCAAAAACGGGCTTTACTACTTTGAACAGAGCATTGCACCGTTGATTCCAGCGCTCTACCGCGAGCTCGAGCGGTCGTTGCATGAGTCCTACCCAGACCAGACGTGGCAGGTGCCCTCACTGTTGCGCTTTGGCTCGTGGATGGGTGGTGATCGTGATGGCAATCCTTTCGTCAAACCCGACACGACCGTGACTGCAGTGCGATTGATGCGCATCGCCGCGCTTGAGTACTACGAGAGTGCCTGCATCAAGCTCAGTCGCCGCTTGAGTCAATCCGATCGCCAAGTGGGGATTGCGCCGGCGCTCTTGGCGTCGTTGGCCGCCGATGCTGTGCACTTCCCAGAGTTGGCCAAAGAGCTCGAGCAACACTACCCGCACGAAACATATCGGCGCAAATGCTTGTTGATTGCCCAACGCCTGCGGACGACCATCACCCACACCAAAGCACTGCAGCTTGCTTGGCCATCACAACCACAAGCTCCGCAACGTGCCATGTACCACAGTGCAGATGAACTCCGTGCCGATTTGCAGGTCATGCATGCCTCATTCCTTGAAAACGCCGGGGAGGCCAGTGCGAACGGCGCACTGTACGACTTGATGCGCCAAGTCGATGTCTTCGGGTTGAGCTTTGCCACACTCGACATTCGTCAGCACAGCGAGCGCCATGCGACCGCCTTGGCAGAAATCTTGCAGTGTGCGGGCGTGTGTGACGACTACTTGGCCTGTAGCGAGGTGGAGCGAGCTACGCTCCTCAGCCACGAGTTAGCCTCGGCACGGCCGTTGGTGGCCGCGCTCCCCGTGTATAGCGAAGCGACCAGCGAAATTATCGAGACCTTCCGCATGATTGCGGCCATCAACGATCAACTCGCGCCCGGCACCATTCAGACGGTCATTGTGAGCATGACGCGTGGCGTTTCTGATGTGTTAACGGTGTTGTTGTTGGCGCGTGAAGCCGGCGTACTCACCAATCCTCGGCATAGCATTGACATTGTGCCCTTGTTCGAAACTGGGGCCGATCTTGAGGCATGCGAGCACATCATGGCGTCGTGTTGGGCGAATCCGGTTTACCGCGCCCATGTGGCAGTCCGCGGTGATTTGCAAGAAGTGATGATTGGCTACTCCGACAGCAACAAGGACGTGGGGTTCGTGGCGGCCAACTGGGCGCTCTACGAAGCCCAACGCAAATTGCGCGACGTGGCTCACACGCACGGCATTCGGCTCCGGTTGTTTCACGGTCGTGGTGGCTCAATTGGGCGCGGTGGTGGCCCCGCCAATGCGGCGATTTTGGCACAACCACCGGGCAGTGTGGGCGGTCAAATCAAAATTACCGAACAGGGAGAGGTCATCTCTGATCGGTACGGTTTGACGGCGATTGCCAAGCGCCACCTCGAGCAGGTGTTGCATGCGGTCCTCAAAGGCGCGTTTGTGCGCCCAAGTGACCCCACACCAGCGTGGGTGGAGGCCTTGCACACGCTGGCCGAGCAATCGCGCCAGACGTACCGGGGCTTGGTCTACGAGCATCCGCAGTTTGTGCGCTTTTTCCGTGAAGTGACCCCGATTGCGGAAATCAGTCGCCTCAAGATTGGGAGTCGTCCGGCTGCGCGGCGGAATAGCGAACGCATCGAGGATTTGCGTGCCATTCCGTGGGTGTTTAGCTGGATGCAGGCCCGCTTCACGTTGCCGGGTTGGTATGGTTTGGGGAGCGGTGTGGCGCATTTTGTGGCCACCTATCCTGCCGGCAAAGCGGCGGCTGAGCAGCTACTCCAGCACATGTATCGCGAATGGCCTTTTTTTCGCACCATGATTGATAATGCGCAGATGATTCTCTGCAAGGCCGATATGTACATCGCCAAGCAGTATTTGCGTCTGGTGCGTGACGAAGCGCTGGCTGATGAAATGTTTGCGCTGATTCAAAGCGAATACGACTTGAGTGTGCATGCGGTGTGTATGATTAGCGAAAGCGACACGCTGCTAGCGCGTAGTCCGGTGCTCCAACGTTCGATTGCGCTCCGCAATCCGTACGTTGATCCGATTTCATACGTACAGGTGGAGCTGTTGCGGCGTCTGCGTGAAAATCCCGAGGCCGAGGGTCACGCTGACCTCGAAGATGCGATATTATTGAGCATCAGTGGTATTGCCGCTGGGCTGAAAAACACGGGCTAAAGGAGTAGCGCACATGACGATGCCGTTGCACGATTTGCGCGTGCTTGATTTTTCACGGGCCTTGACTGGCCCCTACTGCACCCAGATGCTCGGCGACATGGGGGCCGATATCATCAAGCTCGAGCAACCCAATGTGGGAGATAATTCGCGCGCTTGGGGGCCGCCGTTTGAGGGTGGCGAAAGTAGCTACTACCTTAGTGTCAACCGCAATAAGCGTAGTATGGCCATTGATTTGCGCCATCCGGCCAGCCAAGAGGTGCTCCGGCGTTTGGTTGCTTGGAGCAACGTCATCATCGAGAATTTCGTACCCGGCACACTCGATCGAGTCGGTTTCGGGTATGAGGGATGTCGGGCCATCCGTCCCGACATCATCTACTGCTCGATTTCGGGGTTCGGTCAAGTGGGGCCGGATCGGCAACGAGCTGCCTACGACCAGATTGCCCAGGGTCTAGGTGGTTTGATGAGTGTCACGGGTGAGCAAGGCGGGGCTCCGATGCGCGTCGGCATTGCCATTGCGGATTTGGTGGCTGGCATGCATGCCGCCTATGCGGTCATAGTGGCTGCCTATCACCGGCAGGCGACGGGGGTTGGTCAATACATCGACACGTCATTGTTGGCCGGTCAGTTGGCAATCATGACGTATCAAGCAGCACGGTACTTTGCGACGGGGCAGGCGCCGCAGACAAGTGGCAATCATCACCCCACGATTTCGCCGTACGGTGTCTATCGTGCCCGTGATGCCTGGTTTAATTTGGCCGTGGGGAGTGATGACTTGTGGCGGCGGTTTTGTGAGGCGCTCCAACTCACGACGCTCTACCAAGACGGACGTTTTGCCACCAATCGCAGTCGTTGTGACCACCGTGAGGTGTTGAATCCGCTCCTCGATGCCGCCTTCGCGCAGTACACGGTGGCCGAGCTAGAGCACATCTTGGCACCTGCGGGCATCCCCATCGGGGCAGTCCGTGATTTGGCGGCTGCCTTCGCTGACCCGCAAGTGGCCGCCCTCGATTTGGTGCAGACCATTGCCCACCCAACGGCCGGGAACGTGCAAGTGGTCGGTCCGCCATACCGCTTCTCGGAGACCCCGGGCACAATTCGGCGCCATCCACCACGTCTCGGTGAGCATTCGCAAGACATTCTCGCTGAGCTTGGGTTCACGGCGGCTGAGATCACAGTGTTGTTGGAATCGGGAGCGATTGCATCGTGAGCAAGGCACCACGCATGCGCCTCGATCACCTCGTGGTGGCTCGCGGGTTGGCTGAATCGCGTTCCAAAGCCCAAGCGTTGATTGTGACTGGTGCGGTCAAAGTCAACGGGGAAACCTGTCGGCGTCCGGCAGAATCAACCTTGTTGAGTGCCGACGTTGAGCTCGCAGAACGTTTGCCCTACGTGAGTCGTGGTGGGTACAAGTTGGCACATGCCCTCGATGCATTTGCCCTCGATGTGACCAACCAACTGGCCCTTGATGTGGGCGCATCGACGGGGGGATTCACCGATGTGCTCCTGCAACGGGGAGCGAGTGGTGTCTATGCGGTCGATGTCGGATACGGCATTCTCGACTACTCGTTGCGCACCGACGCTCGGGTGGTCGTGATGGAGCGTACCAATGTGCGCTTCCTCGAGTCGTTGCCAGACCATCCGGCGGCGGCGTTGCCGGTGACCATCTGTGTCATCGATGTGGCCTTCATTTCGTTGCGACTCGTTCTTCCAGCCGTACAGCGCCTTTTGGCGCCCACGGGCGCCGTTGTGGCCCTGATTAAACCGCAGTTTGAAGCGGGGGTTGAGCAGGTGGGAAAGGGCGGGGTGGTACGCGATGTGGCCGTGCGTGCACAGACCATTCGTGGAGTGGTGGTGGCCGCAGCCGAGCTGGGGTGGGGGTGCCATGGCCTAGTACGTTCGCCGATTCAGGGGCCAGCAGGCAACGTGGAGTTCTTGGCGTGGTTTGCGCAGGGAGCGGGCAAAGATATTCATGGGCTCATTGACGCGGTGGATTTAAAGTGAAATCAGCGCAGTAATGCGGTGAACCCGCAGTGACCATGATATGGTGGTTTCTGCGGGTGTGACATTCCAAACTTACTACTACGCAGTGGTGCGTTTGACGGATTGATATTTTTGCATATAATCGCATTGAATCATTTTCTGATTCTGTGTGTCAATTTTCACAGGGTATGACAAACAAACGGGTGGTGGCATGCGCGTTGCATGGCGTCCAAATCGTCGAGTGCACAGAGTTCAGGACCGGTGAAGCAAGGAGAAAGAATGAGAAAGGACGCAAGAGTGAGCACGAAGCGGATAATTGCTGGGTTGCTTGGCTCGATGCTGTTGTTGGCGGGCTGTGCCAATCTGCCTGCTACCACGGTGTATACGTACGGCGACCAAGCCACCCGTATTTTAGATTTGCTCACCCCGGTCTTCTGGATGGCTGTGGGTGTCTTTGTAGTGGTACAAGGTGCGTTGGTCTACACCGTGTGGCGGTTCCGTTCCAAAAGCAAAGACAGCACGGTTATTCCTGCACAAGTACATGGTAATACGCGCATCGAAATCGCCTGGACCATCGCACCGGCGATTGTGGTGTTGATCATTGCGGTTATGACCTTCCGCACACAAGCCGCCAATGTGGCTCCGGTGTACGATGAAAACGCCGTTGAAGTGCATGCTATTGCGCATCAATGGTGGTTTGAGTTCCAATACGAAGACGGCACCATTGTGACTGCTGGCGACATGTACATCCCCGTTGGTCAGAACGTGCGCGTCATATTGGACGCTGCCGACGTCATGCACAACTTCTGGATTCCCAAGTTGGCCGGTAAGACCTACATGATCCCGGGCAAGACTAACGCACTTGCGTTTACGGCGCTGGAGCCGGGCATTTATCGTGCCATGTGTGCTGAATTCTGTGGTGAGGCCCATGCGCAAATGCGCTTCCGCGTGATTGCAGTGGAGCCAGCCGAATTCGAGAAGTGGAAGGCGCAGTACAAGCAGTTGCCAGCTCCGGCTACCGGCACGGTACAGGTGATGGGGATGACTGGTGATGCGGCTCGTGGGCAGGCATTGTTTGCCGATCCCAAGAAGCTGTGTATTAGCTGTCATATCGTGAATGGTACTGATGCCAAAGGAAAAATTGGCCCGAACCTGACCCACTACGGGAGTCGACAGACGATTGCCGCCGGCGTGTTGCCCTACTCGACCGAGAACTTGGCCAAGTGGCTCCACAACCCTGAAGAAGTCAAACAGGGGAATTTGATGGGGCGCGTCATCAAGCCGGGTATGTACACCGACCAAGAAATTGCTGATATGGTGGCCTATCTCGATGGCATGAAGTTGTCTGTAACTCTACCGGAAGAAAAGTAAGGAGTCTGAACATGGCGATTGCTGAGCAACACATCGCTGAAGCACAGACCACCCAGGGCGCCGAGAAGGAATTTTCGTGGCGTGAGTGGCTGGCGACAGTCGATCATAAGAAAATCGGCATCATCTACATCTTGTCTGCCTTTGCGTTTTTCGTACTTGGTGGCATTGAGGCCGTGTTGATGCGCATCCAGTTGGGTGTGCCCGATAACACCTTTTTGTCGGCCGACATCTACAATCAGTTGTTCACCATGCATGCTACGACCATGGTCTTCTTGGTGGTCATGCCCTTGAACGTCGGCATCGGCAACTATGTGGTGCCGTTGATGGTTGGCGCACGTGACATGGCGTTCCCGCGTTTGAACGCCTTGTCCATTTGGCTCTTCATCGGTGGCGGTTTGTTGTTGTATCTGAGCTTTTTGACCGGTGGTGCTCCCAACCAAGGATGGTTTGCGTATGCGCCGTTGACGCAGACGCAGTACACGCCTGGTCAAGCGGTCGACTACTGGATTTTGGGCTTGGGTCTGACCGGTGTGGCCTCGATTGCGGGTGCCTTGAACTTCATCGTAACGGTGCTCAATATGCGTGCTCCGGGCATGACACTCAACCGCATGCCGTTGTTCGTGTGGATGAACATGGTGGTGAGCTTCATCATCATCTTCGCTTTCCCCACCTTCACGGTGGCGTCGATTCAGTTGTTGTTTGACCGCCAGTTCGGTGCCGCCTTCTTTAATCCGGCTCAGGGTGGTGATGCGGTGCTGTGGCAGCACCTCTTCTGGTTCTTCGGTCATCCCGAAGTCTACATCTTGATTTTGCCGGTCATGGGCATGGTCTCTGAGATTCTGCCCACCTTCTCGCGCAAGCCCATTTTCGGCTATGCCTTTGTGGCGTATTCAGGTGTGGCCATCGGTTTCTTGGGCTTCATCGTGTGGGCACACCACATGTTCGGCGTCGGGCTTGGCCCGGTGGCAAACGCCTTCTTCGCTGGTGCCACCATGTTGATTGCCATTCCTACGGGCGTGAAAATCTTCAACTGGATTGCCACTATGTGGGGCGGTGATGTGCGTCTGACTACGGCCATGTACTATGCGATCGGGTTTATCGCCATGTTCATCATTGGTGGTATCACAGGCATTACGTTGGCATCACCACCCATCGACTTGCAACAGACCGACAGCTACTACGTGGTTGCACACTTCCACTACGTGTTGTTTGGTGGCTCCATTCTTGGCCTCTTCGGTGGCGCCTACTACTGGTTCCCCAAGATGACGGGGCGCATGATGGACGAAGGCATTGGCAAAGTGCAATTCTGGTTGACCTTGATTTCGTTCAACTTGACATTCTTCCCCATGCACATCGTGGGCACCGAAGGGATGCCACGGCGTATCTACACCTACGAGGCGGGCATGGGCTGGGAGATTTGGAACCTGATCGAAACAATCGGTACTTTTCTCTTGGCGTTTGCGGTGTTGTTGTTCATTTACAACGTCGCGAAAAGCCTGCGCAACGGTGAGCCGGCCAGCAACGACCCGTGGGATGCTTCGACGCTGGAGTGGGCAATTCCGTCACCTCCGCCGTCGTACAACTTCTTGAACCTACCGGTTGTGAACAGCCGTCGTCCGTTGTGGGACGCCAAGTATCCCCATGCAGCTGGTGATGACCACCACGGTGCGCCGAGCAAACCCTCACAGGTGCGCTACGAGTACACCACGGAGGACAGCCCGGGTGCCAAGGACATCCACATGCCGTCGTTGACATTCATGCCGATGATTTTGTCGGGCGGTCTCACGATTGCCTCCTTGGGCTTCATCTACATCAACCAGGCCATTCTCGGTTTGCCGACGCGCGTTGCATCGTACGTGTTCATCGCCATCGGTATCGCCATGGTCTTCTACGCTATCCGTGGTTGGGTGGTCGACTCACGGCGCGATTCGCCGTACTTGGGGCATCACTAGTCGCAATGAAGGACACGGGGTGCGGCAGGACTCACTGCCGCACCCGCACCTGAGGAGGATACATGAGTAGTACAGCGGGACATGCACACCACGACGAAGCGCATCAGAAACCACTGGTCGGCTCGATGGGTGTGGACAGTCGCAAATTGGGCTTGTGGGCATTCATTGGCTCAGAAACTCTTTTCTTTGCCACGTTGATCGTGACTCACTTGATTTTTTATGCACGGACCAGCAATGTGCTGGAGAGCGCCGGAGTCATCGAGTATCTTGACCCGCGACTCGGGTACTTGGCCATCGAGTTGACCACTGTCTTGGCTACTCTGCTTTTGGCGAGCTCGCTGACGATGGTGTTGGCGTTGGCCGCTTCGAAAGCGCGTGACTGGAAGAAATTCCGCTTCTGGCAGATGGCTACTATTCTGTTGGGAGCATCGTTTGTAGGTGGTCAGGTGTACGAGTTTGTGCATTTGTACCACGAAGGTTTGAAGCTGGCTCCGTCGTTCGAGATGCACCTCAGCCACGAAGCCTACCAGGCGTTGTCGGCGATGAATCTCGACCCGTCGATTGTGACCCTCAAAGAGGCCGGTGAGCATGCCACGGCCGTGGTGCCCAGTTTGTTCGGGGTCACGTTCTTCGTGATGACCGGTTTCCACGGTTTGCACGTCACCATCGGTATCATCTGGTTGTTGGCAGTCTACATCAAAGTAATGCGCTTCCCTGATTCACCTGAAAACCCGATGGACATTGAGTTGGGCGGGTTGTACTGGCACTTCGTGGACTTGGTGTGGGTTGCCATCTTCACGTTGATCTACTTGATTTAGGAGGAGTGCAGAAATGGCGAATCACGAACCAACCGTAGCACACCACGAAGAGCATCATCATGCCGAGCACAGCACGAGCTTTTATTGGAAGGTCGGGGCGGTGTTGGCAGTGGTCACAGCAGTCGAAGTAGCTGCATTTGTCTACCAAGACATCTTCGGTCATGTGCTCTTCTTGATCTTGTTGTTCGCTTTGATGTTTGCCAAGGGCATCGGCGTGGTCATGTACTTCATGCACCTGCAAGGCGACTACAAGATATTCCAATTTGTTTTTATTGTGCCCTTCATGATTGCAGTGACATTAGTATTGGCCATGTTGACGTTGCTTGGCCATCCTGACGTGATTGGTATTGCTGGGTAGTTGTTGTGTGTGCGCCACAGGCAGTACTGCCTGTGGCGCTTTTTTTTGTGCGGACATCTTTTTGCTCCATGGTGAAGCGGTTTACGGTATGATAGTAGCGGGAACCGTTTGAGAGGATTGCAGATGAATGCGTATGCATGGAATTTTGAGCCCCGGCTGATTTTCGGCCTCGTCCTGTTGCTTCTTGCGTACCTGACCATCGTTTATCCGCTGGCACAGCGGTTGGGAGTTGCTCCAGCCACAGTGGTTGAGCGCAATCGTTTCGTGTTGGCGTGGGTCTTTTTGTTCGTAGCGTTGGTGTCGCCCATTGACACGTTGTCGTTGGTGTCGTTGGCGATGCACATGGTACAACATTTAATCCTGATCTTGGTGGTGCCCCCGCTCTTGATTATGAGTATTCCGCCGCAAATCGGGAGTTTGGTATTGCGCAACGAGCAGGTAGTTGCGGTGTTGCGCTCAGTGTTTCATCCGGTGACGGTGTTTTTGGTTTATAATGCGATATTTTTGGGGTGGCACGTACCGGGCAACTACGATTTGGCGGTACGCGATCAGCAAGTCCACAGTCTCGAGCACATCACGTTCCTAATGGGGGCGATTTTGTCGTGGTGGCCGGTCTATAGTTTGCAGCCAGAGGTGCCTCGTTCGACGCCGGGTGTGTTGATGCTCTACTTGTTTTTCATGTCGATACCCCCAACCATTCTCGGGGCGCTGTTGACCTTCGCTGGGTTTGTGGTGTATCCGGCCTACGAGGGAGTGGCACGTCCGTGGGGCATGAGTGCGCAGGCTGACCAAGAATTGGCCGGGTTAATCATGTGGTTGCCGGGCGGGCTCATCTACTTCGTGGTCTTGACGATTATTTTCTTCCGTTGGTTCAATCGCCCTGGCGATGATAGCAGTGTGTAAGTAGACAAAGGGGTCAACATGCAACCATTCATTCGGACGTACCCACCACAGCGCCCACAAGCGGCCACCCACGTGTGGTACGTGATGCGGGGTGACGATCTCATCGTTGATGTACGTGCTCCAGCCGAGCCGCTCATGGGTGATGCGCACGCGCCCCATGGGATTGCGGTTGCGCAGTATTTTCCATTGGGGGTACAAGACGATGTCGCGGTGCATGGTGGTTGGGTTGCCGCCGATTGTGAGCTTTCGGAGGGGTTGCAGGCGGTGAATTTGCGCAACCTGATGAACCACCCCGATGTGCGCCCCGAAGTAGTGATGGCGGCGAGTTATGCCAAAGCGCTGATTGAGTTCCGCACGTTGACCAAGTATTGTATGCGCTGTGGCCAGCCGTACCGGTCGTTGACCGGCAACTGGGGGCTTCGTTGTGACCCGTGTAAACACGAGCTGTTCCCGCCGGTGAGCCCTGCTATCATCGTGTTGATTCACGATGGACCGGAGCGGGTGCTACTGACCACCAAAATCGGCTGGGGAGACCGCTACAGTTTGGTGGCGGGTTTTGTGGAGCCTGGTGAGAGCTTTGAAGCATGTGTGTCGCGCGAAGTGCTCGAAGAAGTGGGTGTGCGTGTGAAACGTATCCGCTACGTGGGCAGTCAGTGCTGGCCGTTCCCGCATCAGGTGATGGTCGGGTTCTTGGCGGAATACGCAGGTGGAGACATCAATATTGACGCGGAAGAATTAGCCGATGCGCGTTGGTTCTCCCGTGATCAGATGCCAGCTACACCGCCTGCGACGGCGATTTCGGGTCAGATCCTTGATATTTGGCTCAACCGCGAGATCGAGCAGGGCATGATCAAAGGCTTTGATGTGCCGTTGTAGGGCGTGTGTATGGTCTCAGGGCGCTGTCAGAGAGTTCTTATGATTCTCTTATGTTTGTGGAAATGCGGGTGTGGTATGATTAAGCCATCAGGTGATGATTGCGACGGTCATCACAATGTTGGCAACAACATACGGCCACACGTCGCCCCCTAAAACCTCCCGGGGCAACCCGGTTCCCTCACACGGTGGGTGGTGAGCATTGCTCCCACCCACCCCTCTTTTTGGATGAACGCGCACTGCATTGCATGATTTGCTTTGATGTGTACATTTGTTCTATGGTACAATCCACTGTGGCAATGCAATCCAAGGAGTCAGAGTGCTACGAGAATTCCGCACGGGGACGGAGTATCCCTACAACCGCACATCGCCGATACGCTGGGTAGTATCGCACATGATGCGGTACCCGGTGTTGCCCATCGGGTTTGTCGTATTGGCAGTGTTCGCCATCAGTGCATTTACGTATGCGTCCTTTCAGATTCAGGCTGCTTTCCAGGTCATTGAGCAGCGGCAACCGGTCGAGCAGTTGTTGGCAGTAGCGCTCGGGCTACTAGGGATTCGTGCGCTGTTTGCGGTCGTCGACATGATCAACACGGTCATCCGTGAGTTCTTGGCGGCACGCATGGAGCGCGATGCCCGTGAAGAGTTGTACATCAGTTTGCTGGGCAAGAGTCAGACCTACCACAACCGGCAGCGGGTGGGTGACCTGATGGCAGCGGCCACCGGCGACGTATCACAGCTAAACTTGATGATTTCGCCGGGATTGAGTCTCATCGTTGAGGCTGCAACGCAATTGGTGACACCGTTGGTGGCGATTGCCGCACTCGATGTGCGTTTGTTGCCGGTGCCAGTGTTGTTTGTGCTGTCGTTGTTGTGGGGATTGTGGCGTTACAATATTCAACTCGGGCCAGTGGCTGGGGCGTTACGCGGACAGTACGGGCAAGTCAGTGCTGCGTTGTCCGAGGCGATCCAGGGCATCGAAGTCGTGAAATCGACGGCCCGCGAAGAACACGAAGCGCAACGTTTCAAGGCGGTCGCCCAACGGTATCGTGATTTGTTCGTACAAGAGGGTGAAATCCAAGCACGCTATATTCCGTTGTTGTTTTATGGCTTGCTGATTGGGATTTCCTACGGGTATGCCATGTGGTTGCGGTCAATGGGCATCATTGATACCAGCGATGTCATCGCCTTCTTGACGTTGATTACGTTGTTCCAATTCCCCACGTTCATCTCGTTGTTCATGTTTGCGCTGGTGCAGTTCGGTTTGGCGGGCGCCCGCCGTATTTTGGGCATCATTAATTCTGAGACCGAAATGGACGAAAATGCCGAAGGGGAGTCGCACGTGGTGCGGGGCGAAATCGAGTTTCGCACGGTGGCATTCGGCTACCAAGACGGCACAATATTGAGCGATATTAGTTTTGTGGCGCAACCCGGTGAGACGATTGCCATTGTGGGCCAGACTGGCTCGGGCAAAACCACGTTGACCCGGCTTGTCAATCGCACCTATGATGCGACACAAGGACAGGTGTTGATTGACGGGGTAGACGTGAAGCGCTGGAATCTCGATTCATTGCGCTCACAAATCTCGATGATTGAGCAGGATATTTTTCTGTTTAGCAAGACGATTGCAGAGAATATTTCGTTTGGGGCGCGGGGTGAGATAACGCGTGAACGTGTCGAGTGGGCGGCCAAACAGGCCCAGGCCCATGATTTCATTATGAGCTTCCCAGAGGGGTATGACACGGTCGTCGGCGAGCGTGGAGTGACCTTGTCGGGTGGACAGCGGCAACGCATTGCCATTGCGCGTGCGTTTTTGACGGATCCCCGCATTCTCATCCTCGACGACTCCACGAGTGCCATCGACAGTGCTACGGAAGACCAGATTCAGCGGGCCATGCGAGAAGTCTTGAAGGGACGCACGACCTTTTTGATTACGCACCGCTTGGCACAAATTCGCTGGGCTGACCGCATTGTGGTGATTCGTCGTGGGCGCATTGATGCGCAGGGAACGCACGCAGAATTGATGGAAACGAGTGAAGCATACCGACGCATTTTTGCGCGTGACGAGCATCAAGCTCCGTCGGCGTAAGTGAGGAAATACGATCATGGGATTTGTGCTTGATGGCCTAGATGCAGAGGCATACGACCGTCAGTATGGTGATGCCGAGCTTGTACGGCGTATTGCGAAGTACTTTCGGCCGCACCTTTGGATGATGGTGGTGGTGGCAGTGGTTACCGCGGTTGGGTCCACGTTCCCGCCGATTACGGCGAATTTGATTTCACGTGGTATCGACGATGCGGTCAGCGGCGGCACTCTCGAGACGGTGTTGGGGTGGTCGTTGATTATCACCATCTTGGGAGCCGTAGGGTGGGTGACCAACTACGTGCGTCAGCGCTACACGGCGATTGCTGTGGGTGACGTGGTCTTGAAGGTGCGCGAAGACGCCATGGATGCGGTGTTGGCGCGTGACATGTCGTTTTACGACGAATTTGCCTCAGGCAAGGTGGTGAGTCGTGTGTTGTCGGACACACAAGACTTTTCGTCGGTGGTGACGCTCACCATTGAATTGGTGAGCCAGGTCATGCTAGTGGCGATGGTCACGATTATGTTGTTTTTTGTGAATACAACGCTGGCCTGGATTACGTTGGCGGTGTCGCCACTCGTCATCATTGCGGCGCTGACATTCCGGCATATTGCGCGCAAAGCGACACAACAGTCGCAGCGGGCCACGGCCTTCGTGAATAGTGCGGTATCGGAGACGGTGAGCGGCATTGCGGTGGCCAAGAGCTTCCGGCGTGAAGCCCAGATTTACCGTGAATTTCTTGAGACCAACCAGATGCAGTACCGCATCAAAGTGCGTCAGAGCATTATTTTTGGTTCAATTTGGCCGGTCCTCAACGTTATTTCCGGGTTGGCACTGGTGCTCTTGGTGTACTTTGGTGGGGTTATTTCGATCGAGGACCCAAAAACGCTCACGCCTGGGGATTGGTTCTTGTTCATCCAGAGTGTCGGGTTGTTTTTCTTCCCGCTGACGAGTATTGCGTCCTTCTGGAGCCAGTTCCAGCTGGGATTGGCTGCCAGCGAGCGTGTGTTTGCGCTGATGGACGCGGAGCCGCGTGTGGTGCAGACCAACAATCAGCAGGTTGCGGAGATGCACGGGGATGTGATTTTTCGCAATGTGCGCTTTGCGTACAACCCAGAAAGCGTGGTGTTGCGCAATTTCAACCTGCACATTCAGCCAGGTGAAAAAATCGCCATCGTAGGGCACACGGGAGCCGGAAAATCGAGTTTAGTCAAGTTGTTGTTGCGTTTTTATGAGTTTCAGGCCGGCGACATCATCATCGACGGTCAGAACATTCGTGATCTCGATTTGCGTGATTATCGTCGGCATACCGGCCTAGTACCCCAAGTCCCCTTCCTTTTTTCGGGGACAGTGATGGAGAACATCCGTTACGGGCGTCCTGAGGCGAGTGATGACGACGTCCTCAAGGCGGCGCAGGCGCTCGACCACGGCGACTGGCTCAACGATTTGCCCGATGGGTTGCAATCGGACGTAGGCGAGCGTGGTGGCCGTTTGTCGTTGGGGCAGCGCCAACTCGTGGCTTTGGCGCGCGTGCTCTTGCGCAATCCGTCGATTTTCTTCTTGGATGAAGCCACTGCGAGCATTGATCCATTTACCGAAGCGCAAATTCAGGCTGGTTTGGACGTGGTGATGAATGTGCGTACGAGTATCGTGATTGCACACCGACTTTCGACGGTTCGGAGCGCGGATCGTATTTTGGTACTCAAAAATGGCGATATTATAGAAGAGGGCACGCATACGGCACTGTTGACCCAAGGCGGGCACTATGCGGAGCTCTATAATACCTATTTTCGTCATCAGACATATGACTATCGTCCTTGGGAAGACTAGAAAAGTGAGTGTTGCGTGGAGCTGATCCGTGAATTGATTGGATTTATCCTGCATATCGACGAGTATCTCAAAGAGCTTACTGCGACGTACGGGGTATGGACGAACGCTATTTTGTTCCTTATCATCTTTTGTGAAACCGGCCTGGTGGTAACGCCCTTCTTGCCGGGCGACTCGTTGTTGTTTGCCACGGGTGCCATAGCCGCAGATCCCGCATCGGGTCTTGATCCACTCGTGCTCTACATTTTGCTGACGATTGCAGCGATTTTGGGTGACTCGGTCAATTATGCGATTGGGCGCCGTGTGGGTGCACGCATCTTGGATTGGAACCTGCCCTTTGTGAAAAAGGAGTACATCGACCGCGCCAACGAGTTCTATGCGAAGCATGGCGCCAAGATGATTGTGATGGCGCGCTTTGTGCCCATTGTGCGCACGTTTGCGCCCTTCGTGGCTGGTATGGCAGAGATGAACTACCGCATCTTCGTGATCTACAATGTGGTCGGTGCGTTTATCTGGACGACGATCTTCATCTGGGCGGGGTACTTCTTTGGTGGCTTGCCGTTTGTGCAAGAAAACTTCGAGATTGTGGCGGTTGCCATCGTCTTGTTGTCGGTATTGCCCATGGTGTACGAAGCCATCGTTCACCGTCGCGAACAGGCCGCGAAAGCAGCTCAGAAGTAACGAATCAATAATCACATGACTGTGAGCGGCGCCGTACTTGTAGAGTACGGCGCCGCTGCGTGGTTATCAGTGCTTTTCGCTGATGGTGGGTTGAGCGATGAGCCGTGGAGTGCGGCAAAAGACAGCGCCGCCGAAGAGTTGACTGGCCGTGGTGGTGTAGACCGAAGCGCGCGCCAAGTAGTGTTGGAGCGATGGACTCTGCTGAATGGTCGACGGGTCGACGATGCCCGAGTTGTGCCACGCCAACAGTGTCTGTGCGGTAACCGCCACGCCGGTGGCGTTGGCACGGTAGATGCCTCGTTCGAGATTGGCCGCCAGCAATTCGAGCGCTGCATCGGGATCTGTGGCGAGCGCGGTATGCGCTGGTGACTGCGGGAAGGTGGCGAGTGCCAGCGTGGTTGCGCTACTCGGGAGTTGTTGCGCGCGTTGTTCGGTCAAAATTTCGTTGACCACCGACGGGCGTAAATTTGCCGGCCACACGCTGTAATTGGTGCCAAACCACTGGTTGCTGTAGACCTGCGCTTGTTGGTAAATGGGGGTGAGTGGACGCACCCACGGGAAGACATCTTCGAGCCAGCCCAGTTGTTCGTTGTAGAGAATGGTCACCATGACGCTGGCGAATTCGGCGTCACTCATGCCACTCAAGGCCGGGTGGTTGTAGCTGTGGGCCAAGCGCTGGATGTCGTGTTGATGCGTCGCAACTGTTGCTTTGATGCTGGGGCGGATATACCCGCTTGGCGCCCCTAAGAAGGGGGCGACGAGCGCACTGAGTTGATTGGTGATGGTGCTGGGGGGCGTTGGCTCCCAGAATACACTTTGGATGAGTAGCGCCATTGCTAACACGACATAAAATATCGCGCGCACCACGAAACCTCCCTTTGGAGTGCCGAGTACCGTGTTATAATACCATTTGGTAGTATAGCATAGTGAACATGTGAGCAATGGAATATCAGCCTGATTTAAAGAACATAACCGGTCAAGGTGGTGAAATTGCCGAACTCGATCCTACGGGGACGGGGGAAGCTGCCGGCCTCATGGTTGGAGATATTGTGGTATCGGTCAACGGGCATCGTTTGCGCGACGCCATTGACTATCGTTTCCACATTGCCAACGAGACCGTTGAGCTCGAGGTGATTCGTGGCGATGAGCGCTTCGTTTTCGAAATCGAGAAGGATGACGACGACGATTTGGGCATCGAGTTCACTGAACCGTTGTTTGATCGTCTGCGCACCTGCAACAACAAGTGTCCGTTTTGTTTCTTGACGCAAATGCCCAAAGGGTTGCGCAAGACGTTGTACCTCAAAGACGACGATTATCGCTTGGGATTTTTGTACGGCAACTTTGTGACCTTCACCAACCTCGATGACGAGGATTGGCAACGGATCGGTGACCAACGTCTCTCGCCACAGTACATCTCGGTGCATGCCACCGATCGTGCGGCGCGTGCGGTGTTGCTGGGCAAAGTAGATGTCCCCGACGTCATTGCGCAGATCCGGCGCCTCGGCGACATGGGTATCCAGGTGCATGCCCAAATCGTGGCCATGCCCGACATCAACGACGGCCAGCTGTTGCACCAGAGCATTCGTGAATTGGCCGATTTGTACCCCATCGTGCAAACGATTGCAGTGGTGCCGGTCGGTTTGACCAAGTATCGCTTCGAGGGCAAACGCCCGCAGAGCATTCGTACGGCCATCGAAATCCACGAGACTCCCGAATGGATCGATGCGAACTGGGAGCGCCAACCACTCTGGCAACAGGCGGTGAATGCGCAAGACCTCGGCTATTGTTCGCGGCTGGGGGCTGCCACCGATGTGCCCATGCGGTGTTACAACGGGAGCGAGGCCGCACGTGTGGTGGATATCGTGGAAACCTACCAACAGCGCTATCAAGAGCTCCATGGGTGTGCGCTGGTCTACCCGAGCGATGAGTTTTATCTCCTTGCTGGGCGTGAAATGCCACCCGCTGAGCGCTATGACGGCATGCCACAGTACTCCAACGGCGTGGGCATGACGCGTGACTTCCTCGACGAGTGGTCCCGCCATCAAAAGCAACTCCCCGCCGCTCTGCCACGCCCGACCGAGTTGGTGGTGCTCTGTGGCACGTTGATTGCGCCTACTCTGCAACGGATCGTTGATCGTCTCAATCAGGTTGAGGGGTTGTCGGTGCGGTTGTTGCCGGTAGTCAATCAGTTTTTTGGTGAAACGGTCACCGTGTCAGGGCTTTTGATGGGCCAAGACGTTATCCCGGTGTTGCGTGAAAGTGGAGCGACGCGGGCCATGTTGCCCCGTGTCATGTTTGATCATAAAGGCGAGAAGACCATCGATAATCTGACCTTGAGCGATATCGCCCAAGCCAGTGGGGTGGCGGTGGTGATGGCTGGTGAACCCGACGAAATCGTTCGCTATGTACGAGCCCTTGCCCGCAGTGAAGGAAAGGGACGGAAATGAAGCCAGTAGTCGCCATCGTTGGGCGCCCCAACGTCGGGAAGTCGACCTTTTTTAATCGGTTGATTGGTCAACGGAAAGCCATTGTTGAGGATTTGCCCGGCACGACACGTGACCGCCTTTACGGCGAGTGTGATTGGAATGGCCGTCAGTTTACCGTGGTCGACACCGCAGGTTTGTTGTTTGAGCATGACGATCTTACCGAGGGGACTCCCCAAGAAGAAATCGCCCGCCAAGTGCGTGCGCAAGTCACGGTGGCCCTGCGTGAAGCCGATCTTATTGTCTTTGTAGTCGACATAATATCTGGAATCACTGCAGCCGACGACGAAGTTGCCGTGATGCTCCGTCGTTCGGGTAAACCGATTGTGGTGGCCGCCAACAAGGCGGACACGGTGCGCAAAAACCTCGATGCCGTGGAGTTTTATGCGCTGAAGCTCGGTGACCCCATCCCGATGAGTGCCTACCACGGCAACGGTACCGGCGACGTGCTTGATGCGGTGACTGCGCTGATGCCCGAACTCACCGAGGAGAGCGACGACGAGATGGTGCGCGTGGCGTTGGTCGGACGTCCGAACGTGGGCAAATCGTCGTTGTTGAACCGTCTCGTCGGCAGTGAGCGCTCCGTGGTGTCGTCGGTGCCTGGCACGACGCGCGACGCCATTGATACCGTGATTGACGTTGAAGGCGAGCAAGTGGTCTTGATCGACACGGCCGGGGTACGCCGTCGTGGACGTATCGAGCGTGGCGTGGAGAAGCACAGCGTGTTGCGCACTCTGCGCGCAATTGAGCGTGCTGATGTGGCCGTGTTGTTGATTGATGCCGAAGAAGGTATTACCGCCCAAGACACGCACATCGCGGGCATGATTCTTGAGCAACTCAAGGGCGTGATTATTCTGGTCAACAAATGGGACTTGGTTGTCAAAGACGACGAAACCTTTTACGACTACACGCGCTCTGTGCGTGAAGCGTTCAAGTTTATTCCCTATGCACCGCTGTTGTTTATTTCGGCCAAAACCGGACAACGCGTCAATCAGGTGTTGACCACGGCGATTACCGTGGCGCATGAGCGCCGCAAGCGCGTGTCAACGTCGCAGTTGAATACGCTGTTGCGCCAGGCCATCCACGAGCATCCGCCGACCTCGGTGAAAGTGGGTGCACACCTGCGTATCTACTACGCGACGCAACCACAAATCGAACCACCCGTCTTCTTGTTCTTTGCCAACGATTCCCAGATGATTCACTGGGGGTATGCGCGCTATCTCGAGAACCGACTCCGCGAAAAGTTCGGCTACGAGGGTGTGCCCATGAAAATCGTCTTCCGGAGTCGTGTAGAGCACGATCCAGATGCGCCGAAGCCGAAGAAACGACGGAGCGCGCCGATCAATCCACGTACCGTTGTTGCCCAAGAGGTCGAGCAAGAGCTACAAGAGCCGGAGGTCATCGAAACGTGGGAAGACGACGATTTCGACGACGAAGCCGAATTCTTCTGGGTCAAAGAATAAATCGGCCCTCAGCACGCAACGCACACACCCCTCTCGTAGCCGCGCTACGGAGGGGTGTGTGGCATGGCACGGAGCCAGTCACGGAGCTCGTAGTAAATGGCACGCGGGGTTTGTTCGGCGCCGATGATGAGCCAACCGTCTTGGTAGGTGCGGCTCGGCTGAGGCAGACCGAATTGCCAGAGTGCGAGCATGGCAACGCGTGGCCAACGCTCCGCCAGCGCATAGGCTTCTTGGCTCCAGCGAATCCGTTGGGCCGGTGAAACAGCCAATTGCCAGCGTTCGTGGTCGTTCCAGCCTGCTTCGGTGATGTAGATGGGGAATTGACCGTATGGCGCAATCAGGTCGGCGACGAGCTCAGTGCGCCGCAAATTGACCGTTTGCCAACGAGGTGGATCGTCGGGGGGCAGCTGGCCGCCGTAGGCGTGCACGGCCCACGCATCGATGAAATTGCCACCACCCGCAGCAAAAAACCGCTCCGTGTAGTGCTGATCATTGATGCGGACCTCGCCATTCGTGCCGATGTCCGGCCCTGGTGATAGGGCCCCAGCGATGATGATGCTCTGTGGGGCGACGGCTTTGACGACCGGCGTCACGGTTGCGAGCAGTTTGGCATAGGCTTCGGGGTCAGGGGCACGTCCGCCCCACTCGAAGCGCAAATTTGGTTCGTTCCAGATGAGCAGATGATGAACGCCGAGGGGAGCATAGCGAGCCGCAAAAGCGGCCACAAATTGAGCGTAGGCGGGGTAGGCGTCGGGCAAGAGAAGCCGGTCGCTACTTTCGCTTGGGCGCGCCCATGCTGGGACGATGTCGAGGCGAGCGACCACGGTAATACCGCGACGCCGAGCATGCTCGATGACCATGTCGAAGCCGTGCCAGTCGTACCCGTAGGCGGAGCGCGGTTGTGCGTATGCCCACGGGAAGAGCTCCACAATCCACGGACTACCCATGTCGGCCACCAAGTCTAGCTGGGTGGCGATGAAGGTTTCATCACCGACACCGGTCAAACGCGTGTGCACGCCGGCTTTGGGCATGGCACTCGCCACGTGGTGAGGAGCGGGAAGTTGTAGTGGTGTCGGGGTCCGTAGTTGCCCCATCTGCAGGGCGATGACGAGCAACAACAGGGCGGCGCCAATGCGGAAAAACAGAGGTGCGTGCATGTTGTCAGCATACCATACTGGTCAGATGGATGTTTCGGCGTCTATTCGACAGCCATGCAGTTTTCGCATATAATTGCTACCGTTTCAGTGGTGTCTATCGTAGGTGTGCGTTTGGTAGACAAATCAGCAAAAGGAAGCACTATGGCGGCAGCGCTCTCACTCTATCGTTCGACGATTGGCAAAAAAGCCATCATGGCGATTACTGGCGTCGTGTTGTATGGTTTTGTCATCATTCACATGATCGGTAACCTCAAAATTTTCGAAGGTGCTGAGGGATTCAATCATTATTCGCACTTTTTACGTGTGGTCGGTGAGCCTGCGCTCCCCGCCGGTACCATCCTGTGGCTTATCCGCATCGTGTTGTTGGTATCGTTGGTGTTGCACGTGACGGCAGCTATCCAGCTGACCCGCATCGATGCTGCGGGGCGACCACAGGCCTACAAGAAGGTGCGGCGCAAGCAGGCGAATTTTGCGTCGTTGACGCTCCGCTATGGTGGCGCAGCGATTTTCTTCTTTGTGGTGTACCACCTGATGCACTTCACGATTGGTTCGGCCCATCCCAATTTCATTGAGGGCAACCCCTACAACAACGTCGTTGTTGGTTTCTCGGGGCAACCGGTGATTGTTGGTGTGTACTTGTTGGCCGTGGCCGCGTTGGGCATGCACCTCTACCACGGGGTCTGGAGTGCGTTGCAAACGTTGGGCTTGAACAATCGCAACAACGATCGCTTGTTCCGTGCGGTAGCCGTAGTATCTGGCCTCGGATTGTTCGCCGGATTTGCGACGGTGCCCGTGCTGGTGTTGTTGGGAATGATTGCGTAACAGAGTCGTCTTTGTAAATAGAGGTGGAGTACTAGGTATGACCGTTGATACGAAACCACAGGTCGAAACGCGCCGGCCGGTAGAATATACCGACTCACGCTTGAACGCGAAGATTCCTGCGGGTCCAGTTGAACAAAAGTGGGCCAAGCACAAATTCGACATGAAGTTGGTGAATCCAGCCAATCGGCGTAAATTCACGGTGATTGTAGTCGGTACCGGTCTTGCGGGTGGTGCTGCGGCTGCCACGTTAGGCGAGATGGGCTACAACGTGCGTGCATTTTGTTATCAAGACAGTGCGCGGCGTGCGCACAGCATTGCGGCCCAAGGTGGCATCAATGCGGCTAAAAACTACCGCAACGACGGCGACAGCGTGTATCGTTTGTTTTATGACACGGTCAAAGGTGGCGACTTCCGCGCTCGTGAGGCCAACGTCTACCGCTTGGCAGAACTGAGCGTCAACATCATCGACCAGTGTGTGTCACAAGGGGTGCCCTTTGCGCGCGAATACAGCGGCTATCTCGATAACCGTTCGTTTGGTGGTGCGCAGGTGTCACGAACTTTCTATGCACGTGGGCAGACCGGTCAGCAGTTGTTGTTGGGCGCCTATCAGTCCTTGAGCCGCCAAGTAGCCGCTGGCACGGTTGAGCTCAACGAGCGCACCGAAATGCTCGACGTGATAATCATCAACGGACGAGCCCGTGGCATCGTAACCCGTGACATGGTGACAGGTGCCATTGAGTCACACCTTGCGGATGTGGTAATCTTGGCGACAGGTGGCTACAGCAACGTGTTTTATTTGTCGACGAACGCCAAGGGCAGCAACACGTCAGCGATTTGGCGTGCGCACCGCCGGGGTGCCTTTTTTGCCAACCCCTGCTACACGCAAATCCACCCGACCTGTATCCCCGTGAGTGGCGATCATCAATCGAAGCTGACGTTGATGTCGGAATCGTTGCGCAACGATGGCCGGGTGTGGGTGCCCAAGCAGGCCGGTGATACGCGTTCTCCCGACAAAATCCCCGAAGACGAGCGTGACTACTACCTCGAGCGGCGCTACCCGAGCTTCGGTAACTTGGCTCCACGCGACATTTCGTCACGTGCGGCGAAAGCGGTCTGTGACGAGGGGCGTGGTGTTGGCCCGGGTGGTTTGGGCGTGTACCTTGATTTCAGCGCGGCCATGAAACGGCTCGGTGAGGCGACCATCCGTGAGCGCTACGGCAATTTGTTCGACATGTACGAACGTATCACTGGGGAAAATCCATACAAAGTGCCCATGCGCATTTACCCGGCGGTGCACTACACCATGGGTGGGTTGTGGGTCGACTACAACTTGATGTCGACGATTAATGGCTTGTTCGTGGGTGGCGAAGCAAATTTCTCAGACCACGGAGCCAACCGTCTCGGCGCGAGTGCCTTGATGCAGGGTCTGGCCGACGGGTACTTTGTGTTGCCGGCCACGATTAGCGACTACTTGGCCAAAGGTGGCTTTGAGGCGGTCGACGCCAGCCATCCAGCAGTCAAAGAAGTGGTCGAAGAGGTGACGGCGCGGACACAGAAATTGCTGTCGATTCAGGGCACTCGGAGCGTGGATTCGTTCCATCGTGAGCTGGGCAACATCATGTGGGAGTACTGTGGTATGTCGCGCACAGAGGCTGGCTTGAAAAAAGCGCTGGAGTTGATTCCCGCGTTGCGCGAGCAGTTCTGGAGCGATGTGCGCGTGCTGGGGAGCGGAGCCGAGCTCAACCAAGAACTCGAGAAGGCGGGGCGTGTGGCCGATTTCATCGAGCTTGCTGAGCTGATGTGCCGTGACGCGCTCAATCGCGCTGAGTCGTGCGGCGGTCACTTCCGCGAAGAGAGCCAGACCGACGAAGGAGAAGCGTTGCGCAACGACGACGACTACTGCTACGTGGCAGCCTGGGAATACATGGGCGACCCGAGTAGTGCCGTGTTGCACCAAGAGCAACTGGTCTTTGAGAATGTACAGCTTGCAACCCGCAGCTACAAGTAGTGAAACGGGAGTAGATTCTGATGAAAATCACAGTCAACGTCTGGCGCCAAAAAAACGCTCAGACCAAAGGTCAGATGGTGAAATATCACGTCGAACACGTTTCGCCAGACATGTCGTTCCTCGAGATGCTCGATGTGCTCAATCAGCAGTTGATTGCCAAGCACGAAGAGCCGGTCGCATTCGATCACGATTGCCGTGAGGGGATTTGTGGGTCGTGTGGAGTGATGATCAACGGCCTTGCGCACGGTGGGAATCAGGCCACGACCACCTGTCAGTTGCACATGCGCTCGTTCAAGGACGGCGACGAAATCACGGTGGAGCCGTGGCGTGCCAAGGCCTTCCCCGTCATCAAAGACCTCGTGGTCGACCGTGGTTCCTTTGACCGGATTATTCGTGCAGGTGGCTATATCTCAGCGTCAACGGGAAGTGCGCCGGATGCGAATGCGACGCCCATTCCCAAAGACAACGCGGATTTGGCCTTCGATGCGGCCCAGTGCATCGGGTGTGGTGCGTGTGTGGCAGCATGTCCGAACGCATCGGCCATGTTGTTTACGTCGGCCAAAATTGGTCATCTTGGTCTGCTCCCGCAGGGACAAGCCGAGCGCCAGAGCCGCGTCTTGAACATGGTGGCGCAGATGGATGCCGAGGGGTTTGGTGGGTGCACCAACATCGGTGAGTGTTCGGCGGCCTGCCCCAAGGAGATTAGTTTGCACTTCATTTCGCGTTTGAACCGCGATTTGCTGGGTGCAACGTTGAGCGGCGGCCGCACCGTCGAGTAAGATGTGCGGTGGCGCGATATGGCCGACACTACGCCCCTCGTGAGTGCGCTCACGAGGGGCGTAGTGCGCGTGCAACTGCGCACACAGTTTACTGGTTGAGGAGAATCAACTTGGCATCGTGGAGTGCTTCACGTTCGCGTTGGAAGCTGGCACGGCTGATGGCCACATTGATGTCGACCCACTGCGCATCATCGACCTCACTCGGCTGTGGGGTGATGGTGCCGTGTTGATAACACACCAAGAACAAATCGACGTACTTGTGGATGCGCAGTGATCCAATGCGAAACCAGTACTCGATGGTGGTCAAATGCGTGTCAATACTGCCCGTGAGGCCAGTCTCTTCGGCGATTTCGCGGATAGCGGCTGCTTCAGCGGTCTCACCGCGCCGGATGTGCCCCTTGGGGAGCCCCCAGCGTTTGCCATGGTGGGTGGCAATCATGGCCACTTCGAGTTGGCGTTGATGCCACCGATACACAATCCCGCCAGCCGAATATGCGGTGCGCATATCTCGATCAGGAAGAAAGTGGTTGGTCAGAACACACCTCGCTAACCGTGCGTCTTGGTGACGCGACCGGCGCGCATGTCCCAGTAGCGATTGACCGAATACCGGATGCGCTCTTTGGCGACTTCGGCGTTGTCCCACCCAATCGGCTCGACCCGGGCACCTTCGAGGTCTTTGTAGACTTTGAAGAAGTGCTCAACCTCCCTGATGTAGTGGGCCGGGAGTTGGGTGAAGTCCGTGTAGTCGGCAAAAAACGGATCGTAGTGGAGCACCGCTAGGATTTTGTCGTCGGCTTCGCCGCGGTCAAGCATGCGGAACAGGCCGATGGGGCGGGCTTCGACGATACAACCGGTGAATGTCGGGAGATTGGTCATTACGAGGACATCGAGCGGGTCATTGTCATCATAGTACGTCTGGGGTGTGAAGCCGTAGTCGCCCGGATAGTGCACGGCCGAATACAGTACGCGATCCAACTTGAACGCACCAGTGCGCTTGTGGAATTCGTACTTGTTGCGCGAACCCTTGGGGATTTCGACGACAACGTGGATGACTTCGGGCCAACTTGGCCCCGGATCAAACTCGTGCCACAAATTCATGCGACGGCTCCAATCACCGAAACTGATAAACTGATTTCATTATACCACGATGCCCATTTTTACACCCGTTGCCACGGAATCAATTCTGCGATGGTGATGAACCCGCAACTGTGGTACAGGCGAATGGCCGGATTCGTCGGATGCGCCTCACTGAGGACGCGAGCGTGAGCGATGCCGGCATGCGCCAACTGCTGGAGTACGGTGCTGATGAGCGCTTTGGTGATGCCTTGGCGGTGGTAGGCGTGGCGGCACCCGACTGGCTCAAAGAGCGCAGTACTCGTGGTGGCATCGACCCACACGGTGGCGAACGCCACCACTTCGCCGGCTTCGTTGAGCGCCACCGTGTCGTAGGCGGGTGAATAACTAGGGAGCTGACGGACGTGCTGGTAGATGGCCGCGCTCATCTTGGTACTCTGGAACGCATCGCGTTGAGCGGCGGCCCGGGACGCAACCAGCGTGTCGTTGACGGAGCAGATGTGGATGCCGGTAGGTGCCTGGTGGACGGGTGCCCAGCGCGGATCTTGGTGGTGGACGAGCAATTCGGCTGGGAGAGCGTGGTAGCCGTGTGTGCGCAATGCGTGTGCGCGTGCCTGTTGCCCGCTCAACGTCCAGAGTTTGCACGTGGGCGCGTGGTGCTGAGCACAGTATGCAACGATGTCGTTCCACAGTTGTGGCACAGCATCGTCGTAGATGATGTCGATTTGGTCTGCGGTCGGCCACAACACGGCCACAATGTGGTCGTCGCGGTGCCACAACTGGATGTGGCTGGGGGTCGTTGCCACGAAATCAGCACGACGCCACCAATCGAGGTCGCCAGTCAGTGCCATGGCCAACGGCCATTGCTGGGTGGTCATCCGCGCCACGAATGCGAGCACGGCCGTGAGATCACTGGTCGTGGCAACGAGTGTGTATGTGTAGGACATGCGGGGGTATTGGGGCACACGGTACTGCGGTGTGCCCCCTCCTTTCTTGATTTACCAGAGCATGGCGCCTGCTTCACGGGCAATTTTGCGCACGCGTTCGGCCATCTCATCGTTGCCTTTGGCGGTGTATTCCTCGGCGATTTCGTTGAGGCGTTTGACGACGGTGCCCGTGATATCGCCGATGTTTTCACGGATGTACTTGGTTGGGTTTTCGCTGGCAATCAACGCGTGGCAAGTGCGGTCTTCGGGGCTGAGCGCGGACTCTTTGATTTGCACGGTCAACTGCGCAATCTGGAGGAGGCGTTCTGCGGCTTGGAGATCACCGGCGCGTTCGGCCATGACGCGCTGACCATCGACCAAGATGTCGAAGACGTCGTCGAGGTCGTTGACGTGAGCGCGCAGGGCTTCGCTCATGTCTTCTGCAGCAAAGACCGTGTCGAGGATTTCACCAGCACGGCGGTAGGAGATTTCGAGATTGGCCTGTAGCGCTTCGAAATGCGTGAGCACTTGATCACGAAGTTGTGTGAGTCGCTCTGCACCGCTGGCATCCCCGCCGTATTGGGCAGCGGTAATGCGCACGTGAAGCACATCAAAAAACGTGTAGTCGATGGTTTCTTGATTGCCGGCGACGAGGCGCTGCACGCTTTCGTCGGAATCAGCAGCGAGCAACGTATCGATGAGCACCTCGTACATGATGGTTGCATCCCCGCCGATGAATTGCAACAGTTTGGATTGCAAGGCGGTGAGTTGGGCGATGCCGTTGGTGTCGCCGCCCATCTGACTGGCATCAACGAAGGCGGCCAGGGTGGCCATGAATTCCTCATTGATGTCGTCACGATGGAGTTCGAGTGCTTTGACGAGGCCGGCGTCGCTGTCGAGCATCGCATCGAGGAGCGTGCCAATCACGTCCACACGCCGGCGTTGGGCCTCGATCATCTCCTTGGTGATACCGTCGCCCTCGAGCACCCCTTCGATGAGGGTTTGCATGCTCAAAAAGCGGCGTGGCGCGAGCAGATAGCCCTTACTCGTTTCTGCCGGGAGGTTGTTCATGAAGGCCGAAGTTACTTTGCCCACGAATTGCTCGATTTCGAGGCTTTGGGCGGTGTTGGCAAGTTGTGGCGGGATGTGAACAAAACAAAACTGCTTGCTGGCGTCGTGGTAAATGAGGGGCACGGCCAACTGAACGGGGGCGCCACACGCGCGACACATGCCCGTGTTGAGCTGGTTGGCGATGAGTTGGTTTTTGAGACCGGGCTGCATCTCTGCATCGATTACGTTGACAATGGCCACGGGGACAGGGCTTTGGCACCGTGGGCAATTGACTTGGACCATTTGGCCGGGAGCTGACATCGGACTTCCTTTCGATGCATAAGACAGCGCATGTGTGACAATCTCTACCATTGTAGCCGAATCAGCGCGACTAGTGGGGGTGATACTTGCACGAAAAGAGTCTCTCGGCTACACTAGTGAGGTAATTCGTGTTGCAACAGAGGATGTGAGTATGCCTGCACCCGTACGACCAGCACGTCGTTCTACCGAGTATGTACATGCCGCATACACCCGCTGTGTTGGATCGCCACTAGAGCACGCTCCCGACAAAGCAGAACAAACCCGTATTCGTGAGGCCATGGAATCGGCACGACGCGCCCGTGATAGCGTGCAAGATGCAATTACCACACTTGATGCGTATCACGAGCAGAGCCTGGCGTTGTTCCGGCAAGATCGGTTTTTTGTGTTGGCGCTCGAGGGATGGTTGATTGCGGACGTCATTGATGCCATTGGTGAGCCGCCCATCGTCGAAGACGAAGCCGATACGGCGTTTACCTCCTACATCATTTCGGCCATTGACGTGATTATTTCGGCGCGTATCCGGCGTGCCTTGTCCGAGCAGTCTCAACGCTTTTTGCCTGACCTTGTCGCCGAAAACGACATCACCGGCGCGGTGCTGCTCGCCAATAACGCGTATATGACGCTGATGAGCGAGCGTGCGACCCCATTGCTGGTGCAGGCCATGGTCAGCGGTCTCTCGGCGTACTACGACGAACTCCCCGAAGAATAAATCATCTATGCTGAGATGCGCCCCACCACAGACTGTGTGGTGGGGCGTGACTTTTTGTGCGCGTGACACGGTAGTAGTGCCATGAAGTGGCATGTACGACGAAAGAGGTTTGTCATGTTGGCACAAATAACCAGCTGTGCGCTCCATGGTCTCGATGGCTGGGTGGTGCAGGTGGAGGTCGATATTTCCAACGGTTTACCGTCGTTTACGGTGGTGGGATTGGGTGATGTGGCCGTGCAAGAAAGCCGCGAGCGCGTGCGAGCGGCCATTCGCAATTCGGGATTCACCTTTCCCATGCGCCGGGTGGCCGTTAGTCTGGCTCCTGCAGATTTGCGCAAAGCAGGCCCCGCCTATGATTTGCCCATTGCGGTGGCGATTTTGTTGGCGACCGCTCAGGTGCCCGCCGTGCCTCCCTTGACGCTGTTCATTGGCGAAGTCGGCTTTGATGGTGCGTTGCGTGCCGTAGAAGGGGTCGTGCCCATGGTGATGGCGGCACGGGATGCCGGGTTGCAACGGGTCGTGGTGCCACTCGCAGTCGCCTCAGAGGCCGCTTTGGTGACCGGTATGCAGGTGGTAGCGTGTACATCGCTCCAAGAAGTCGCTGACTATCTCTGTGGGATGCCCATTGCGCATACGGTGATTCCGCCGGCCCGTGAAACCACTGCGCCCGATGTGGTCGATTTCGCAGATGTCCGTGGTCATCATCATGCTCGCCGGGCACTCGAAATCGTGGCCTCGGGTGGACATAATGTAATCATGAGTGGTGCACCGGGGGCTGGCAAGACGTTGATGGCACGGGCGCTGTGGGGGATTTTACCTCCGCTGACCGAAGCCGAAGCCATCGAAGTCGCCAAAATCCGCAGTGTGGCAGGGGCCTTTCAGCGGGGAGTGAGCATGCCTAGTTTGCGCCCATTTTGTGCGCCACACTATAGCACGTCGTTAGCTGGTTTGGTGGGCGGCGGTGCCAATCGCATTCGGCCGGGCATGATGACCATTGCACATCACGGGGTGTTGTTTTTGGATGAAATACCGGAATTTGGTGCCAAACTTGAGGCGTTGCGTCAACCGCTCGAAGATGGGGTGGTGACCATCAGTCGGGCGCATGGGGCGTTGAGTCTGCCGGCGCGAGTAATGTTGGTAGCGGCACGCAACCCGTGCCCGTGTGGGTGGCGGGGTGACCGTGAGCGTGCGTGTACGTGCACTCCATTGGCGGTTGAGCGCTATCAACGCCGCATTAGCGGCCCGATTTTGGACCGTATTGATCTGCATCTCGACATGCCACGGCTCGAGGTGAGCCAATTATTGGCCACGGAGCGCGGTGATTCATCGGCACACATTCAGGCGCGGGTGTTGGCAACGCGTCAGGTGCAATATGAGCGGCAGCAAGGTGTGAACGCGGCCTTGACACAGTCCGACATCAAAAGATTTGCGCCTCTGCATGGTGAAGCCGAGCGACTGATGATGCTGGCTACACAAAAATTGCTGTTGTCGGCCCGGGCCTACTTTCGCATGGTGCGGGTTGCCCGTACGATTGCGGACATGGCGCAGGCGAGTGTCATCCAGGCCGAACACGTGGCCGAAGCGTTGCAATACCGCGGATCGCTGGGGTAAGCGAGGGTGAATGCGGTATAATCGGGGTGGGGTTCACAAAGGAGAATTCAACAATGCAATCAACTCCACCCGTCATAATTGTGGTGAGTCTTATCGCTGCTCTGTGGTTTATTCGTATGTCGCGTCAAGTTGCAACGACACAACCAAACCGTGGGCGAGCGTTTTTGTGTGCTAGTATCGCCGTCGCCGTATTGGCGCTCAACGGCATTCTGGGGTATGTAGGGCTGGATATGACGGCTTGGCAGACTGTGGTGAGTGCGTTGGCGATGGCGGGCATGGCAGGAGCTGGATTTTTCTTGGTGCGGGCAGCGCTCCGGGGTGAGGCGGCACAGCTCCAGCAAGAAGCCAAACGTCAAGCAGCCCGCTACCGCCAGGAACGTGACAATGACACGCCCGATAAGCAGTCATAGTGCTGAGATTCGGCGTGCGGTCGACGCATTCAACCAGGGTGAGTGGTTGACCGCGCACCTTGTTTTCGAAGCGGTCTGGTTGCAGGTGCGCGGAGATGAGCTCAAAGGGCTCATCCAAGTGTGCAACGCGCTGCATCTGCTCCACTTACAGCTCTACACCGCGCCCCAGCGGAATTTGCGCCGCGCCGTGGAATTGTTGCAAGCGGTCGGATCAGGGGAAACCGGCATCGACCTTGAGCGGTTGTGTACGGCAGTCGTCGCCGTGCATGCGGCGATCCCGGTGGCACTCGAAACGGGCATGGCGGCGCCTGCCGATATGAAGTTGCCCGCAATACAGATGGAATGGCGAGTCAGGCAATGAGCACGGTCACGTTTATCACTGAGCGGGTGGGCTATCTCGCAGGGGTCAACAATTTGGGAGTTATCCGTGGTGAAGATGGCGCGGCCATTGCGGTGGATGCCGGTATCGACAAAGAAGCCGCGCGGTTGTTACGGCGGGCCTGCGAACAGGCCGGGCTCCGCCTCACGGCGGTGATTTCTACGCACCATCATGCTGATCATGTCGGCGGGAACGACTACTTGGTGCGCAACCTGCCTGGTATGCGGGTGTATGCGCCGACGCGTGAGGCACCCTTCATCGAGGATCCCTATCTCGAGCCGATGTACTTGTCGCAGGGGGCAATCCCGGTAGCGGCGCTGAAAAACCGCTTTGTCATGGCCACCCCGGCACCCGTGCACGAGCGGATTGCACCGGGTGTGCTCGAAGTGGCTGGCGTGACGGTGGAGATTGTGGCAGTGCCTGGGCACAGCCTCGCGCAAGTGGCGGTGGTTGTTGACGGGGTGTGCTTTGCGGCGGATGCGTTCTTTGGCAGTGAGGTCCTGCAAAAATACGGGGTGCCCTATGCGCACGACGTTACTGCGCAAATCGCGTCATTTGCAGTCATCGAACAACTCCCAGTACACACCTGGATTCCTGGTCATGGTGAGCGTGAGCAGAGCGACACGTTGGGAGCGACGCTGGCCAATAATCGTGCGGCGGTCGCCCACAGCAAAGATCTCGTGTGGCACGCATGTGCGGAAGCGGCGCCGCTTCAGACGGTGGTGGCACGTGTACAGGCGCAACTGGCACGGCCATCAACGGCACTGGCACAGTATGCGGTGTTTGCATCGGGGATTATGGCGTATCTCCAGCACCTCCAGGCTGAAGGAGCGCTCGACGTGCAGTTGACGGAGCAGGGACCGTTTTGGGAGCAACGCCGATGAAGTGTCAGTATTCACAGCTCCGGGTGCGGTATGCAGAAACGGACGCCATGGGGGTGGTCCATCATGCGGCCTATGTGCCGTGGTTAGAGGTGGGGCGCGTCAACCTCCTCCGTGATGCGGGCGCACCATATACCACCATCGAAGCACGTGGCTACCTCGTGGTGCTCTCTGACTTGCATGTGCGCTACCTGTCGCCGGCGCGCTTTGATGATGTGGTGCAGATCGAGACGCGTTTGGTGACCTTGAAAAGCCGCCAGCTGGCCTTTCAGTATCGTGGAGTGTTGTTGGATACCGGGCGGGTGTTGCTGACGGCCCAAACGGTGCATGTGGTGGTACGGCGCGACACGATGAAACCGACCGTGTTGCCGAGCGATTTACAGACCCAATTGCAGCCGTGGCTAGACGGCGGAGCCGAATAATCGAGCGTGGCCGTGTGTGCCACGACACAGCGATGGAGCAAAGGAGCGAGACGATGACGACTTGGCAATCGGGGTATGTACAGTCCGATGACGTGCAAATCCACTATCAACGCAAAGGACAGGGAGCGCCGTTGATTTTGGCGCATGGGTTCTCGGATAGCGGCGCGTGTTGGCAGGCCTTTGCAGAGCACTTTGTGGCCGATTACGACGTTATCCTCATTGATGCGCGTGGTCACGGCAAATCGGGAGTTTCGACCAAGGGACACGGCAATGTACAACAAGCCAAAGACTTGGCGCAGTTAATCGATACGCTCGGATTAGAGCGGCCGTGGGTCATTGGGCATTCGATGGGTGCTAACACCACGCTCCAGTTGGCCGTGGATCTCCCCCACAATATACGCGGCATCGTGTTGGAAGATCCGGCCTTTTTTGTGAATCAAGCGCCTGACTCACCCAGCCGTGTCGACGAAATCCGCCGCAACATGCACGCTTGGATTCGTGAAATGCAGGCCATGACGTTGGATCAGGTGGTCATGCGCTGTATCAGGGATAACCCGACGTGGCGCGCAGAGGAATTGGTTGCGTGGGCGGAGTCGAAGCAGCAATTTGGCGAAAAAATGGAGCATTTTGGACCGGCGCAATCAAATCCATGGCAATCATTGGTGCCACACGTCCACGTGCCGGCCTTGTTGGTCGTCTCAGATCCCGCCAAGGGAGGGTTGGTCACCGCTGAAGCAGCTACGCTGGCGCGAAACTTGAGTGACCACGTCGAAGTCGCGCTGATTCGCAATGTGGGGCATTGTATTCGCCGTGAAGCACCGCAGTCGTTTGCAAAACTGGTCGGTGAATTTTTGCGCCGCCACGCCTAAGTCGACCACGTGGAGTGGCGGATGAAGCGTGACAGCAGAGGAACAACGATGATGACATACCGTCTTGATGAAGCTACCGCGTTGTTACGGCAGTTGGTGGCCATCCAGAGTTATCCGGGTGCCGAGCATGCCGTACAAACGGTGGTGGCAAATTGGTTGCGTGATGCGGGGTTGCCCGTCGAAGAATGGCCAACGAGTGCAGCTCCCAACATCGTTGTGCGTATTGAAAACGGCCCGGGTCCCACGCTGCTCCTGAACGGGCACGTCGATACCGTGCTGGCAGCCGCCGGCTGGGAATGTGATCCGTGGCAAGGGAAATTGGACGGCGACGTGTTTTATGGGCTCGGCGCGTGCGACATGAAATCAGGCGTGGTGGTCAACATGCTGGTGACCCGTGAGTTGGCACGCCAGCGCGATGCTTGGTCGGGTACACTGATTTTTAGCACGGTCGGCGACGAAGAAGCGTACTCGATTGGTGCGAATGCGTTGATTGAGCAAGGCATTGCCGCAGATTACTGCTTGGTCAGTGAGCCGATGGCAGAAGTGGCCGTCGGCGCAACTGGAAAGGTGTTGGTCAAGGCGGATGTTATCGGCAAAGCGGCGCACGGCTTTATGCCGTGGCAAGGTGTGAATGCTGCGAGCGAGGCATCACGATTTGTGGTGGGGGTCGACGCATTGCCCCTAGGCACGCATACCCGCATTCCCGCGTCGCAATCCGTGTTGTCGTTTTTGAGTGGGAGTGCGCAGTACGTGGTGACCATCCCGGAGCGAGCGGAGGTGCTCGTATCGCGGCAAATTGTCCCCGGTGAAAGCCGCGAGAGTGTGCTGGCGCAGATGCAAGGACTGGTCGAAGACCTAGAATCGCCGGCTCGCATGGAATTGACGACTCCGTCGCCGTATTATCCGTCGTTTGAAATCGATACGGGGCATCCGTTGGTGCAAGCGTTGCAACAGGCATTTACGACGGTGCACGGTCGTGCTGCTGAATACGTCTATTCCACGGGTGTGAGTGACGCCAACCTGTTTGCGGAGTTGGCCGGTATTCCGACGATTTTGCACGGCCCAACCGGCGGTAATTTTCATCAGTGCCAAGAGTGGGTCAGTTTGTCCTCAATTGTGACCTGTTGTGAAGTCTACACGCGCACCATTCAGGCATTGTTGCCTGCACATGCGACCAAATAGGAAGAAGGTGTCTCAGTGTTTGCCTATGACATCGCCGAAGCCGTTGCACTCACGCGTCAGCTTGTGGCCATCAAGAGCTATCCAGGTGCCGAGCACGCCGTGCAACAGGCCATTGCTGATTGGTGTCAGCAGGCCGGTTTGCCGGTAGAAATCTGGCCCACTAGTGCGGCCCCCAACGTGGTTGTGCGCATTGAAAACGGCCCTGGACCGACGTTCATGCTCAACGGCCACTCTGATACGGTGTTGGCGGCTGAGGGCTGGGAATGTGACCCGTGGCAGGGCAAAGTAGAGGGTGATCGCATCTACGGTTTGGGTGCGTGTGACATGAAGTCTGGTGTGGTGGCCAATTTGTTGGTGACACGTGCGTTTGCACAGCACCGTGATGCGTGGTCCGGGACGTTGATTTGTAGTGTGGTCACCGACGAAGAAGCCTATTCGGTGGGTGCGAATGCGCTGATTGCGCAGGGGATTGCGGCGGATTACTGTATTGTGAGTGAGTCGTACCACCCGTTGGTGGGTATTGGCGCTGCGGGCAAGGTGCTCGTCAAAGCCGATATCATTGGCAAGGCCGCACATGGGTTTATGCCTTGGGATGGGATAAACGCGGCCAGCGAGGGGGCGCGTTTTGTGGTTGGTGTCGATGCGTTGCCACTTGGCGAGCATCCGCGCATTCCGGCTTCGCAGTCGATTTTGTCGTTTTTGAGTGGGAGTGCGCAGTACGTGGTCACGTTGCCCGAGCACGCTGAGATCTTGGTGTCGCGCCAGATTGTGCCCGGTGAAAGTAAGGCAACAGTGACGGAGCAGATGCAGGCCATGGTGGCCGATTTGGCCTCGCCGGCACGCATGGAGCTCAGCACGCCGCCGCCCTATTACCCGGCCTTCGAAATCGATGCCGAACATCCGTTGGTACGTGCCGTCAGTGCCGCCTATGCACAAGAATACGGTGCCGTCCCGACGTTGCGTCATTCGACGGGGGTGAGTGATGCGAATTTGTTCGCCGAATTAGCCGGTATCCCGACGCTCCTCTACGGTCCCATGGGCGCGAACTTTCATCAGTGCAATGAATGGGTAGATGCGCCGTCAATTATCGGGTGCTGTGCGATTTATACGCGGGTCATTCTGAGCTTGTTGGCAAAAGCATAGCTGGGCGGGAACTGTTCGTAGCACGCCCCCGGAGCACGTCTGCTCCGGGGGCGAGTGTTTGTCTTGAGGCGGTGCTAGGCCAACGTGTGGGATTGGGCGGCCGGAGGTGTCCATTGACTGGTGAACTCATACGTACCCGATCCAACGGTGACACTGCCCGCATGAATGCGTTTGCCGTTGAGGCGGACGCTGTCTGGGTCGTCGTTGGGAATGTGCACCTCGGCTTCACAGCCCGTGGGAACGGTAACTGTGAGCGTGAAATGATTGCCCTTGGACTTCCAGCCAGCCTTGTAGGTGCCAAACTGCGAGTCGTAATTGGCTTTGGCGAAACTGATGCCACCGCCTGGTTGTGGTGCAATCAGCGCCCGCCGGAACCCGGGTTCGGCGGGGTGGTCGCAGATGCCGACCATGACACGCATCATCCAGTCTCCCACACAGCCGTAAGCAAAGTGATTGAAGGAGTTCATGATGGGGGTCTGCAAGCCGAATTCGTGGTGCCATGAATCCCAGCGTTCCCACATGGTGGTCGCTCCTTGGGTGACCGGGTAGAGCCACGACGGAAATGAACGCTGGCGGAGCAAGCGGTAGGCCATTTCGTTGGCGCCGGCCTTGGTGAGGGCGGGCAGGAGGTGTTTGGTGCCCACAAAGCCCGTGGAGAGGTGCGTGCCGCGCCGTGCAATTTCGCGTAACAGACGTCCTGTTGCAAATGAAACGGTGTCGTCTTCGAGCAGGTCGAGATTAATGGCGAGCGCGTAGTTGGTCTGGGTTTCGCCGTTGAGTGCCAAATCGAGGTGTACGAGGGCGGAGTGGATGCTACTGACATCGCCGACCACGGCGCCTTGGGCAAAGACGTGCGCTTTGCGGAAGGCGGCGCGTACCTTGTCGGCCATGCTTTGGTAGTATTTGGCGTCCTTCTTGCGCCCAGTGGCAGTAGCCATCTCGGCCATCAAGGTGGCGTCATGCGCCCAGTAGGCGGTGCCAATGAGGTCACGAGCCGTGTATGAATCCATGGCTACCCAGTCGCCGTAGTCGTTGCCACGTCGATTGAGTCGGCGGTAATTGGGGTTGGTCTCCAACAAAAACTGCATCCACCGTTGCATGGCTGGGTAGTTTTCATCGATGAAGGATGTATCACCGTACATGCGCCAGAGTGTCCACGGCACGACTACCCCACAATCTCCCCAGGCTGGCGCGCCTTCGGTTTCAACGACGATGCGCGGTGCAACATCGGGGAATGCGCCGGAATCGTGTTGACCGTCACGCACGTCACGCATCCACTTGGTGAGATAGGCGGCGCAGTCCATTTGATAGATACCCATACGGACGTAGATTTGCATGTCACCGGTCCAGCCCAATCGTTCGTCGCGTTGTGGACAATCGGTGGGGACGCTGAGGAAATTCCCGCGTTGTCCCCAGCGGATATTTTTCCACAGCTGATTCAATAACGGATCCGAGCACTGCAAATCGGCGGTAAGCGGTGCATCAACGTGCATCACACAGCCCTCAATGTGATCGGCAGCCGGCGCTTTGTCGAGGCCACGGATTTCCACATAGCGAAACCCTTTGTAGGTGAATTGAGGCTCAATCCAGCGTGTTTGACCGTCGAGGGTGAACACGTCGGTGTTTTTGGCGGCGCGCAAATTGACCGTGTGGAGTGAGCCATCGGGGTTCAAGATTTCGCCGTAGCGGACCTGGATGACTTGACCCGCTTTGCCGCTCACCAACAACCGCATGTACCCGGCGTAAATTTGCCCGAAGTCCACAATGTACACTTTCGGTTCTGGTTGCGTGATGCGTTTGACCGGCAGTTGCTCGATGATGCGCAGTGGTGGCGACGTATCAGCGCAGATTTCACCAGCATAGGTGAATGCTTGGGCCGCTTGCCAATCCGCTGCAACGTAGGTGGGCTGGCTCCAATCGGGGATGATGCGCGTATAGTCGATGGTGGCGCCCATGTAAAAATCTGCGGCGCGGATATGGCTCTCACGTGCCTGCCACTCCGGAGAGGTGCCTACGACCACCTGCGTGCCGTCGGCGAGTGTGATGTGGAGTTGACAGCGGAGGACCGGGAAGGCGCCGTAGTTGGTAAAGTTGTTTTCAAACCCCAAGTAGCCACTATACCAACCATCGGCAATCATGGCGCCAATGCAGTTGCTGCCTTGTTGGAGGGCGGCAGTGACATCGTAGGACTGAAACATGACCCGATGCCGGTAATCGCTCCAACCTGGCGTCAAAATACGGTCACCGATGAGATTGCCGTTGATGTGGGCTTCATACAATCCGAGTGCAGAGATGAACAAGGTGGCTTGGACGGGTGGTGTTGCAAGCTCAAAGGTGGTCCGTAGCATGGCTACCGGTGCACTCATGGCATCGGGATCTTTGGTGGTGGGGTAGGCGATCCAATGACTGTGGTCCCACTCATGATTGGCGATGCCGTGTTGCCAGTGCGCAGAGCGGCTCCACTCGCCCGCATTGTCGTGCTCATCCCAGACGCGGACTCGCCATTGTACGTGTTGCCCGCGGCTGAGCGCAGGGCCAGTGTAGCGGACCGCGGGTACCAGGGACGACGCCACTTTACCGCTGTCCCAGAGAAGTGTGGCTGGATTGGTCAAGGAGGCGGTTGTCAGGGCCACCTGGATTTGGTAGGCGGTTTGACGGCGATTTTCGCCGTCGCCCTTCAAGCGCCAGCTCAGCCGGGGTGTGGGGCTCAAGATGCCGGTCGGGTTGTGCAGGTATTCGGTGCGCAAGTTGACGGGGCGAAGTCTGCTCATAACATCCTCCTGTGCGGTGCGGTGTCATTATCCTATCAAAAAAAGCGCCACCCGGTGCAACTCCCAACCTTTCGATTTCCGTGTATTTCGCACAAAAAACCAGCGCACCACCCCGGCGGGGATGATGCGCTGTGGTGACGGTCGCCGTGGTGGCGATTAGGCCTTGCGGGCGCTGGCCACATTGGCACGAATGCGATGACCGCGAATGGTGGAGTGATTGAGGACTTCAACGACTCGGCGGGCATCGCGCTGGGGCACGTTGACGTAGGAGAAGTTGTCGTGGAGCTCAATGCTGCCAATGAGACGGCCGGGGATTTTGGCTTCGTTGGCAATAGCACCAACGATGTCACCGGGGCGGATCCCGTGATCACGACCAATGTCGAGCCACAAGGTAACACTGCTCCGGTCGCCGGGACGGAACGTGCCTGACGTCCCTGGGCCGGTGCGCGGTTGTTTGGCTTTTTGGGCAATGTTAATTGAGTTGATAATCGGATCATGATCGTCATCCTCAACCTGATTGCCGAAGGCCAGCCGCAAGGCGGCCGCTGCAATGGCCTCGTAGTCGTAGTGCTCGCTGAGTTGCGCCAACAGCGTACGCTCTAGGCTCAAATCGTGCTGCTCAATGGTCGCACTAATTTGTTGCGTGAGGCGCTGACGGCGGCGTTGCTTGAGGTCTTTGAGCGCCGGCAACGGGTGCTGTGAGATGGTCGCTTTGGTCATGCGCTCAATGGCACGCAACGTGAAGCGCTCACGTGGGGTGATAATCGAAATCGCCACGCCACTGCGTCCGGCACGACCGGTGCGGCCGATGCGGTGCACATAAATCTCGGGGTCGGGTGGCAACTCGTAATTGATGACGTGGGTGACGTGATCAACGTCGAGACCACGTGCGGCCACGTCGGTGGCCACCAAAATGGCACTCTGACAGGTGCGGAACCGCGACATCACGCGATCACGCTGGGTCTGCGAGAGCTCTCCGTGCAGGGTGTCACAGCTGAACCCCCGTGCGGTGAGTTTTTCACCCACAGTGTCAACGTCGTTGCGGGTGCGACAAAAAATCATCGCAGCGCCGGGTTCTTCGTACTGCAAGAGACGAGCCAAGACCTCGAAGCGATCGGTGTGGAGCGCCTCGTAGACCCGTTGCTCGATGGCATCAGCGGTCTGTTGCTTGGCCATGATGGAGATGTGCTCTGGATTCGACATGTAGCGCTTGGTGAGGCGCAAAATCGCCTCTGGCATGGTGGCCGAGTAGAGCGCAGTTTGGTGGGGTACCGGAAGAGCTGCCAAGATTTGCTCGACATCGTCGATAAATCCCATGGCCAGCATTTCGTCGGCTTCGTCGAGCACCACAGATTGGACGGTTGCGAGTGACACCGTGCCACGATTCATATGGTCGAGCAGGCGACCAGGTGTCGCGACAAGTACATGTGCCCCCGCACCCAACATCCGAATCTGGCGGTCAATTGGCTGACCCCCATATATCGCCACGACATTCAGGCGTCGGTGTTTGGAATATCCCTTAAATGCAGTTGCAACTTGTACGGCGAGTTCGCGCGTGGGTGCGAGTACGAGCACCTGCGCTTCACGGCGTTGAGCGTCGATGCGCTCGATGAGTGGCAGCGAGTAGGCTGCCGTTTTCCCGGTGCCCGTCTGTGCTTGCGCGATAACATCTGCTCCGCGTAGCATGTGACGGATAGAGGCCTCTTGGACTGGCGTTGGAGTTTGATACCCCAGCTCGCTCAACGTGGCAAGCAACTCCTGACTTAACCCAAGGGCCTCAAACGTGTTGGTCACACATTCCTCCTTAGACACAATAACCTATACAGTATACACGGTTCTGTGCTGAATGGGAACATGTGTGTGTGAATCGGTGCTTAATTGGGTGCATATCCGCAGTATTGCGCGAATATCGGCCTAATCATCGGCGTATTTGGCCTGCATGGCTTTGATGGTGTCGAGGAACATGGCGACGAGCTCGGGCGGACTTTGGACGCGACATGTGCCACCGTAGCGGAGCAATATCTGCCGGGTCGTCCAGAGATTCGATACGATGGCGGTGATCGTGGCCGTGCCATCATCGTGGTAGGTGACCTCACTGTCGTTGAAAAAAGTCGCCAAGTCGCGCCGCCGGGCGACTTCTGCGTCGATGGTGTAGCAGAGCTGATAGCGCGCCTGTGGTGGGCGTTCTGCTGGGATGAGGGTGGGCAGCATCCGCGCTGTGCGCCGTACGATGCGGTCAAGCCGGTATTCGATCGTGGTGTTTACATCGGCATGCCCCGGCGTGTTGACGTGTAACAATACCGCATCGAGGTACATGTGCCCATCGCGCATGAACAATTCGTAGGGGGCCACGGTGTGTTCACGTGCATCACTGATCTCGAAGTTGCTCGTGTACGAGAATTTGAGCTGTTGCTTTTGATCGACCGCGCGTTTCACCGTCCGCAGTGTCTGATGGTCAAACGGTTTGTGTTGCTTGCCTGGTGTGCGTATTTTGAGCGAGCTCTGTCGGGGCATCGTGCTCGGATCTGCGAGAATCATGCGGATTTTGCGGAGCAAGCTTTGAATGTTGACAAATGCGGCCAGCATGTGTTCTTCGGGGTAATTGGTGTCGAGGAACTTCAATGCTTCGAGATGCTCATCGTTGAGCTCGAGGATGGCAAATTCGCCCACACTGTTGAGTTGATAGGTGCGATTACTCCGGTCGAAACGAATGTCGCACCCGTATTCTTGCTTGAGGGCGTCTAGGTCGTGTTTCAGCGCAATGCTGGCTGCTTGTGGGTAGCCGTCTTGGTCGAGCTCGTGGTTGACTAGTCGGATCAAGTCGTCGCTGGTATGTGCTTGTTTGAGTAGCGCGCGGAAAATGATGAGCCGACGGCGAAAGGTCTGCTGTGAGCTACGCCGTTTGCCATTGGGGCGTGTTGTCATACGTTACCTCGTTCCCGTGCATATCATGCTTCTTCATCGCCGAGGGGAATCGGCCAGTGTTCGTTGCGGGCGAGTTCGGTCAAACCAGCGAGCAGCCGTTGCGTGGAAGCGATGAGGATGCCCACTTTGACGGCCGCGTTGTCGTCGTGGTCGACCCAGCGTTGTAGCTGACCATCGGCATACGCCCGGAGCAAGCGATCACTCTCGTCGAGCATCTGGTCAAGCGACTTGATGCGGCTTTGGCGCACTTTGCTACTCGCAAGCACCGAATCATCGCTCAAGTAGTGCGCGACATCACTGGCACCTGTGGCGATCGGCGCATGTGCTGGGAGCCCTAGTTCCGCATATGAATCATCTGTTTCGTTCGTTGATGGGTCGGCTCGTGGTGGTAATGTTGGCGCAGTCACCGCCTCGCTCATGCCACTTTGGAGCAGTTGCACTGCGCTGTCGAGAGACTGGCTTGGGTTCGCCGCAAAATAGCTGGCTAGGCGGCTCAACTCGGCTGCCGACATGCCCTCATCGACGGCGGCGCGTGCGAGTTCAAGTCGCGTCTGCGTATTGCTGATGCGCCGCAAGTGCTGGGCCTGGGTCACGGTGAGTTGACCGGTGCGCAAATACAGCTGGATGGCTTCTTCGAGATCGAGCAGTCCCAAATAACGACGCACTGAGCGTGGTGACAAACCGACCGTCTGCGCCACGTAGTCGTCGAGTGTGCCCTCATCGGCGCTAGGGTGCTCGGTGGCGAAGCGCGCTCGTAAGCGCGCAAACGCATTGGCCTGCTCAAGATCGTTCAGATCGCGTCGTTGTAGATTCTCGGTGAGTTGGCGAATCAAATTGCGATCGGATTCATCATCAAACACGAGGCACGGCACATGCGTCATGCCCAAACTCAAGGCCGCACTGCGGCGGCGGTGCCCGTAGATGAGCTGATAGTGCCCGTCTGAACGACGGACCACGCCGAGCGGTTGGAGCATGCCTTGGTCTGCAATGGTGGCCGCAAGACCACTAATGTCGCCGATGTCTTCACGGATGCCGTGGTCGGTGACGAGAATGTCGTGTGGGTTGAGTTCGATGATTTGCATAATATACCCAAAATTGCACAATTGTGGACTTCACATGCCTAGTATAACAGGCATCCGCCTACATGGTGGCGTGTATTTGCAGGTGTTTTTGGCGCTCAACGAAATCGATGACCGCTAGGGCCTCGGCGATATCGCTCAAACTCACCAAGCCGAGGTACTGATCGTGGTCGTACACGGCTGCGACTTGGCGGTTTTCGCTGATGAGCATGGTACGTACATCGTCGAGTGTCATGGTACTGGTCACACGTAAAAAATTGCGATCCATGATGCCAGCCACGTATAAATCGCGCGGATCAGCGCCAAGCGCTTCCATGACGTCTTCGCGGGTAATGATGCCCAGCAGTGTATTGCCTTGGAGCACTGCGAAATCCGGTTGATACGAGGTCAAGATTAACTCGACCACCCGACTAATGCGCTCATTGGGCGCCAGCGTGATGGCATGACGGTTGTAGGCGTCGCCGACGCGGCGTGTTTCGAGCATGGTGCGGGCTTTGGTTTCGGCCTGTTCGTTGTTGGCACTCACAAAAATAAACACTGCGGTGACTGCGAGCAAAATATTGCCACTGATGAGTCCCACGATGCCGATGATGACGGCCACGCCTTGGCCGATGGCACTAGCAGCGGTAGTAGCGGTTCGTTCGTTGGACGCAAGAGACAACAATGATCGCAAAATGCGCCCGCCATCGAGCGGGAATGCAGGCAGGAGATTGAAGAGCACCAGCATGATATTGGCACTAAACAGGGCGGATACCAAGGTTTGCCACGAGAGCGGTGTTTCTGGGCCAGGCAACATGAGGGTGATTTCATTGCGCCAAGCGAACGGTGCCAACGCGAGTGCAATCGCCACGTTGACGAGTGGGCCTGCCACAGCAATCCACAATTCATGCAAGGGTTTGCGGGGCAGGCGAGCCAAAAAGGCGATGCCGCCAATGGGGAGCAAGAGGATTTCGTTGACCGGGATGCCTACCGTCTTGGCTGCGAGCGCATGACCAAGCTCATGGAGCGCCACACAAACAAACAACAGCACCATGAGTGCCATGCCAAAGAGCATGCCGGTGACGCCCTGCATGCGCCAAACCCAGGCTTCGAATGCAAGGAGCAAGATGAACGTAACGTGCACTTTGATGGGGATTGCGCCGATGTGTGTGACGGTAGGCGACCAGTTCATAGGGGGTGTTCCTTTGCGTGAGCGATACCTTTATGCGCGTTCCACAATACCCGTCAAACATCCGATGGCGCCAGCTGCTTTGGCGAGTTCGTCGACGGGAGTAGTGACGCATTCGATGCCGTGCTGTGTGTACCAGGCCTCGGTCTGCGGGTTGCCGGCTGCCATCAAGATTTTGCGCGGGCCGAGAGTCACAAAGTTGAAAGCGGCGCCACGTCGCACTTCGGCAGATTCGGGCAACATAATGACGTGGTAACCACGAGCATGGAGTGCCTCGATGGCACGGTGCACGAGGCGTGTCGGCCAGGCGATGGCCAAGTTGTGGTCAACGATGCGAAGCATGCCCATCAGGTGCATGGTGCCAAAGGGCATGTCGACTACGATTGTTTCAATGTTCATGTCGGTGAGCACGGCACGAATCTGCGCTGCACCGCTGTCGTTTGTGCGCATGCCCCGGCCAACGATGGCAGTTTGTGGGTCGAGCCACAGCAAATCCGCGCCCTCGAAAGTGCCGCGTTGTCCGATACTGCGCACAATGGGCACACCGATGTCCGCAAGTCGCCGAGCGGCTACGCGCTCTTCGCCGGCACGCACTTGCGAGGCCGGGCGGGCAATGATGGCTCCTTCGGGTGTCATCACAAAGACGTCTGCCATGAACATCTGGTTGGGAGTAGGGGTGTCCTGTGGGTCTGCATAGGTCACCTTGACTCCGTGCGCCCGGTACGTTGCCGCCATGGCATCGTGTTGTGCTTGAGCGCGGGCCAAATCAAGCGGCTCGAGCATGTTGACTTCGTCCGGATTCAACGATGCCATGAGCTCTTGGCCGGGTCTATGGAGTAATACATGGCGGAGTGGTGCGTATTCGTTTTGAATGCCACATGCACCCCACAGCCCACCGAGCTCTGCTTGGAGTGAGCGTTCACGCGGGCGCCAGCCGGTACCACCGTAGGCTGATTGGGTATGATTTGGGTCCACGGAGATCATGTATAACGCCTTTCTGACTGAAATTGGTACAACATCCAAAATTAGATTTGCATTGTGTGGCTGACATATGGTATTATACACATTGTTGAGCGGGCTGCTAGCTCAATTGGTAGAGCAGCTGACTCTTAATCAGCGTGTTGAAGGTTCGAGTCCCTCGCGGCCCACCACTCCGCTTCCCCTCCGTACTACGGAGGGGAAGCAGTTTTTTTGCATTTGACCAGCCATCAGAATACCGGTAGGATAGCAGTGGGATACGTGTCGTGGTACAGCGATGTACCACCCAAACAGAGAGGTTGCCGATGATTCCTTTGGCTGCACCTGGGGCCATGACGGCCCGTGAACGCTTCATGTTTGACACATTCGGCTATCTGGTGATTCCTGATGCCTTGACTCCCGACGAAGTGGCTGCCACACTAGAGGCCTCACGACGCGCCCATGCTGCCTACCCGGCCGGCGAATGGCGCCAACTGGGACATCTCTACGAGAGTGAACCCGCCATTGAGCATCTGCTCGACCACGCCTCCGTATTGCCCAAGATTCGCGCGCTTATCGGCGATTATTTCATCATTCAAAGTACGTGGGCGACCGTCCAACCAGCACACACCAAGGCGGGCGGCTACCATCAAGACGGCTCGGGCGTCTACGAGTTTCGGCGTTTGTCGGGGACGCAGACACCGCTCATGCAGTTGCGTGTTGGGTACTATCTCACCGACCAATCGGCGGATGGCATGGGCAACATGGTGATGATTCCAGGGAGTCACAACCATATGACGCCGTGGCCCAAACCGATTATTCCCGATGAGGACGATTTGCCCATTCGTGACGTGATTTGTGGCAAGCCAGGGACTGCCTTGCTCTTCCACCAAGGGGTTTTTCATCGTACTGGGCGCAATGATTTGGCGACCGATCGGCATACCATGCACATCGTTTATTCACCACCGTGGCTGATTCCGTCTGACCGCATGCACAACGATCAGGAATTTTTGGCGCGTACTACTCCGTTGCGCCGTGCGTTGTTGGGCGATTGGAAACGCCCCGAAGAGCCGTTTGGTGTGGGATACCCACGCCCGCCATTTGCTGATTAGGTACGATATCGCTGGGAGCGCCGCGCAGCCCCCGGTCTGCGCGGCTTTTTTAGAAACTGAAACTTTTTCGTGTTGTACAGGCCCCAAAAACGATGGTAGGCTACAAGAAATACGCACACACACAGACAGCACACATTTGTCTCACGAAGGAGGGTGCAATGGAGCACGTACAACTACCGCGACCGCGGATTGGTTTGTTCGCAATTGGTCTCGAGGCGTATTGGGCTCAGTTCCCAGGGTTGCGAGAATTACTCGTGAGTTACTACGAAAGCATTGCGGAGCGTTTGACTGATCTCGGCGCCGATGTGGTCAGAGTGGGGCTCGTTGATACGGCTCCCGCAGCGGTTGCTGCCGGGGAGACCTTTGCACAGGCACAGGTTGATTTGCTGGTCTGCCACACGGCCACGTACGCCACCTCTTCACAGGTATTGCCCATTGTTCAGCGTGCTGGCAAGCAGGTACTCGTGCTCAATTTGCAACCGGTCGGTCAGCTCGATTATCCGAACACTGACACGGGGAGTTGGTTGGCGGCCTGCTCGGCGTGTTGTGTGCCCGAAATCTCCAACGCATTTCGCCGGGCGCATATCCCGTTTCAAGTAGTCTCAGGCACACTGCACGATGATCCGCATGCGTGGGGACGTATTGCTGATTGGGTACGGGCTGCGACTGCGGTGGCGGCGGTGCGGCGCGCCCGCTTTGGCATGCTCGGGCATCCCTATCCGGGTATGTTGGACATGTACAGTGATCCCACCATGCTCCATGCACAGCTCGGATGTCACGTGGAGTGGCTGGAATTCGACGAATTTGCGCAACAGATTGCGACTGCGGATGAGGGTGCAACGGAGCAGCGTGCACAACGTATTCGTGAGTACTTTGCCGAAGCCCCGGTGGGCGTTGATCGTATTTCCCGGCCAGTCACTGCGGCGGGATTGGCCAATGCGGCACGCACGTCGTTGGGACTTGATGGGTTGGTGGCGCAGCATCAGCTCGATGCGCTCTGTTATTATCACCGCGGTGTGCCGGGGATGCCCACTGCGGATGCGGCTGCGCACATGATTGTTGGCGCCACCATGCTGACTTGGCAGGGGATTCCATGTGCGGGTGAGGGAGATCTCAAGACCGCGGTCGCCATGTTTTTGATGGACCGTATTGGCGCGGGTGGGTCGTTCACGGAATTTTATGCCATGGATGTGCCCGAACAGTTCGTGTTGATGGGGCACGATGGCCCGGCCCATCCGCATATCAGCGACCAACAGCCGTTGATGCGGGCTCTGAGTTTGTACCACGGCAAAGCGGGTGAAGGGATTTCCATTGAGCTCCGTGTCAAGCACGGTCCGATTACTATTTTGGGGGTGACCCAAGACGGCAACGGTCGCTTGCGCATGTTGGTGGCCGAGGGTGAGTCCATCCCGGGGCCAGTATTGCAAATCGGCAACACCAACAGCCGCTTACGTTTCAACATGGGGCCAGCAGCCTTCATGGACCGGTGGTGTCAAGAGGCGCCGACGCACCATGTTGCCTTGGGAGTAGGTCATCAAGCCACGGTGCTCCAGCATGTGGCACGCCTGCTCGGCATTGAATGTGTGGTGGTCGCATGAGTAGTGCACACGACGCGCACGCGCGCATGATGCATCCTGACGCGCGTTTTTCGCCGGCGCCCATCTGGTGGTGGAGCGGTGACGCGCTTGATCCACAGCGGTTGCGTTGGCAACTCGAGCGTTTTGTGGCTGGGCACGTCTATAACGTGGTCATCCTGAATCTGGCTCCAACCGGGCCGTTGCACGGTTCATTGGCAGATGCGCCGCACTTTTTGACTCCGGAGTGGTGGAGTATTTTTCGTGGTGTGTGCGCAGATGCGCGTGAGCTCGGTGTCCGCATCTGGTTTTACGACCAAATCGGTTTTTCGGGCGCCAACGTACAGGGGCAAATTGTGCGTCAGCACCCAGAGTACGCCGGGCAGATGCTTGCGAGTAGTGTGTACGAGGTCGCCACGGCAACACAATGCACCTTCCCCGCAGGGAGTATTCCATTGGGGGCGTGGCAACAGGTGGGTGACGATTGGCAACCACTCGTTGTCAGCGACCACCACGTGCAGAGCACCCACCAAGCACCTCATCGCGTGCGTCTCGTATATGCGGTTGTTCGTGGCTTCGATTATGCCAGCGTGGCGGCCTGTCGTGCGTTGCGCCAGACGGTACACGAGGCCTTTGCACGTGAGGCAGGGGCATATTTTGGCGATGTCATTGTGGGTTCGTTTCAAGACGAACTGCCTTCGATGCCAACGTGGAGTGCCGACTTTGGGGCGAGTTTTGCGACGCACTACGGGTATGCGCTCGAGCCACACTTGTTGGCGCTCTTTGAGGCGGACGTGCCCAATGCGGCACAGGTGCGCATCGATTATCAGCGTTGGCGTGCACACCGTTGCGAGGTGGCTTTTTTTCGTCCGTTTTATGATTGGCATGCCCAACACGGCCTCATTTGTGGCTTTGATCAGCAAAGCCCGGCGCGCATGGCCTTGCCCATCGGTGCTGTCGACGAATATGCGGATTACCTACAAACGCATCGCTGGTACGGGGCGCCAGGCAGTGATCATCACGGCAACGGCAAAATCCACTCATCGCTGGCGCATCTCTACGAGCGGCCACGGGCGTGGATTGAAGCCTTCCACAGTAGTGGTTGGGGTGGCACACTCGAAGAAACGTTTGATTGGTTGGTGCCGTGGCTACGGGCTGGTTTGACCCTCTACAATCCCCATGCCGTCTACTACTCGACACATGGTGGCTGGTGGGAATGGGCGCCACCATCGACCTGTTGGCGTCAGCCGTACTGGCGTCATTACCCGCAGTTTGCGGATGCGGTGATGCGCTTGACCGGTGTGCTTTCGTTGGGTAGGCATGTATGTGACATTGCGGTCTTGTTCCCAACGACCACGGTGCAGGCGAATCTGCTCATCTCGGGCGCGTTACCGGCCGCTCAGCGTGCCGAGCAGGTGTTCGTAGAGATAACAGGGTCGATGTTTTGGAATAACCCCAAAGCAGGAGTCCTCGACCACGAGCGCCGCGATTTCGACATGATCGACGATGACTCGCTCCAACGAGCCATTGTGGCAGACGGTGGTCTTGAAGTGGCTGGGGAGTGCTACCGGTGTATCATTTTGCCAGCATTGACCGATCTTGTTCCAGAAGTGGCGCAACAACTGCGTCATTTTGCTGAGCAGGGAGGTTTGCTCATCACCGTCGCAACTTGCCCCGCCGCCCTCGCTGATTGTGGTGCCGTGCATCAGGTGGCATCGGCGGCTGATTTGCCCGCAGTGCTGACCACGTTGCCACGGCGTATCAGCGGCGATTGTTTTGTGCTAGAGCGCCGGGTTGCTGATGGTCGTTTGGTGTTGGTGACGCCCACACAGAGTGCAACAACGTTTGCGTGGAATGGGCACTGGAATAGCACTCCTTACCATTTTGATGCGACGCGCTTGCCGGTGAATATTGACCTACACATTGATGCACCCTTTGTGGAACAGTGGAGTGTGCTTCAAGGCACGCGCACACCGCTGGTGCCATACGCAGATGGGCACTACACGATTGCTCTCGCTGAAGCGCCAGTGGCGCTGCTGTTTGTGCCTGATGTGCCGCCGGCACACATGCTCAAGCCGGCGCCACCGGTCGTACCAACCATTTGTACCACCTACGACCTCGCTGGGACGTGGCAGGTGCAGGTGGAGCCCGTCGTCGAAAACACGTGGGGGGATTTGGCGCTACCGGCCTCGGAGTATCTCTGGCCACAAACCTTTCGCCTCTATGATGTGGGGCAACAGCGTGAAGTGGTTGTGGGATTTGGGGTATACGGCTGGTATCATGGGCCAGTGTCCGCCTCCCAACAACCCGATCCTCTCGTTGCGCTCCAACCACAGCACTTCCGCGATTGTGTGACCGGCTGGTCGCCACTCGTGTATTCGCTTTCACACGGCATCCCCAAAGACACACTGCACTGGGGCATGTTGGGACCCAAAGGGTACGTGCCCGAAGAATTCATGGATTTTGGTCGTCTAGAAGCAGGTCAATCGGTGCGAGTCCGCACCACCTTTACCCTGCACGACGCATTTGTGGGGGCCTTGGTGCTAGGCGCTCCGACCGCCAAGCGCTTGTGGATAGACGGCGTCGCCTATGCGGATACCTCGGTCGGGTATCAGTGGTTGTGTGATGTGGCGTTGACGGCCGGGTTCCACCTGTTGGAGTTCGAGCTGATGGCTGAGCAGACAGGAGCGGTACGCGGGTATTGGGCGTTGACACACGATCGTGATCGCTTCCGTCGTCCCATTTGGATCATGCAGAGTGATGTTCCGCAGGCCAACACCCCGGTCGAATTCGCTGCCACGTTTACGCTGGCCACGGAGAGTCGGGAGGGTGCCTGCATGATTACCACGGATGCTCCGTTGGTCATCCACCTCGATGGCGTCGAAATCGGGCGTCAAGGTGGCTTTGACCCGTACGGGAGCACGGTGCGCGTACAGCCGCATCCGCTGCCCGCGTTGTCAGCGGGGAGTCACACGCTGGTGTTGACGGCACTCGACAGTGGCCGTGGTGTCACGTTGTTGGTGGATGGGCAGTGTCAGCTGGCTGATGCAACGGTGGTGTCCATCTTGAGCGGCACAGATTGGCAGATGCGCCGTGGTGAGAACCCGTGGCAAGCAGCCCGCATCCGTCGGCGTACTTGGGTGGATATCACATTTGACACCGACCCCAGCTTGTACGTGCACATGGATCCCGGCTGGCCACTGCTTGAACGTCGTCCCCACCCGTTGCCACGCACCCGGTGGTTGTCGGGGAGCACGGATACCAGCGTGGTCGATGTGGTCCCAGATGCGTACGCTGGGACGACATCTCCCAATCAACTGCGGTGGCGCATCCCGGTTGGTGCCACTGCCATGGCGGTGACGGTGGCCGGATCTGCGCAACTTACCATTGATGGCGTCGAGGTGCCGCTGTTGGCCGGTATGGCCACGGTGCCCGCAGGAGCGCAGTGGGCGGAGTTGGTGCTCGCCAACGATGAGAGTACGCGGGGCGTGGACGCCACTGCGCTTGCCAGGCCGGTCACCTATCACTGGGGGAGTGGTGAGGCTACACTGCCGGCCAGTTTTGCCGAGCTCGGTTTGGCCGATTTTGCGGGCGCAGTGCACTGTTGGCGCGAGGTGGTAGTAGATGCAGTGCAAAGTGGGCGTTGGGTGGTGCGCTGCGAGCAGGTGCGTGGCACCATGGAGCTTCGTGTCAATGGTCAGGTCGCTGGTGTGCGCATCTGGTCACCCTACGAATTCGACGTCACTGACTTCCTGCAGTCGGGAGTGAATCGCATTGAGTTGTTGCTCACCAATACGCTGGCTGGGTACCTAGATGTCCACAGCCCCACGAGTTATACGCCTGCGTATCAGCACCCGGCAGGACTGTGGGGGGCGTTTCAGCTGGTGCAATACACGGGCGAATGACTTTACACATCACGGGGATATGGGATATATGGTATACAATATTCTGTGGGGTAGTTGTGTATGCAGGAGTCACGGATATGTTGCGCAAGCGAACAACGTTGCTGAGTGTGTTGCTGGTGCTGATGCTGGCGTTGAGTGCCTGTGGTGGCACGGCGAACACGGCCGAAGAGCCCGCAACTGACACACAAAGTGAAGCTGGTACGACCAGCACGGAGGCGGAGACACCCGCCGAAGAACCAGCGGTCAGTGAAGAAGAGTCCGCCAGCGCAGAGACGAGCGATGGTGGTGTATGGGATGCGCTGGGATTTGAATCACGTCTCGAGTCATTGGACAGCTACGTGGTGACGTTCACCTACAAGTACAACGTCCCCGGTGAGACACCACAAAATGTGGAGTGGACACAGCGCGTCAACCGCACCCAAAAGGCGCTTGATACGACGATGAACAGCGAGGCGGCTGGTGCCATCAGCAAGATTCGGTATTTGTCGATTGCTGAAACCACCTACATGGTTGCTGAGGCGGGCCAGTGCACCATGATTAATGCCGATGACATCCAGAATGAGGCAATGTCGCCGGATACGGTCATGTTCAACAATTTGTCCGACATGAAAATGACTGGTTCTGGTCCAGATGTGGATGGGCGTGCCACCGATACCTACATGGGCACGTACAGCGATGGCGTCAACAACATCGATACCACCGCCTACGTCGACAAAGAATACAACGTGCCGTTGCAGTGGGAGTCGAAAGGTACGACGGAGCTCGACGGGGTCTCCCAAGAGTTCGAGTGGACCTATCGCATCACCGAAGTGAACGCGGCCGGTGAGGTCGAAGTGCCCGCTGAATGCGCCGCAATGACCTCTGCGAGCACGTGGCCCATGCCCGATGATGCCAAGGTGACCATGCAGACCAACGAAATGTACGTCTACCTGACGAGCCAGCCCGTGGCCGATGTTTCGGAGTTTTACCGCAATGAAATGCCGGCACAGGGCTATGCGATAGCTGCGGATCCGATTGACATGGGTGACATGGCCATGCTGACCTTCAGCAAAGACAACCAGACGATCTCGATTGTGATTAGCTCGCAAGATGGGCAGACCAACGTGGTCATTTCCGTGCAACCCAACTAGTTGACATTCTCGGCTCTACGTCGTTCCACGCGGTGTCGCATTGCGACGCCGCGTGGTTTGTGTGTGGTGATACCGGCCCGATTACCGCGATGGAATGCCTAATTCGTTGCGAATGGTGTCTGCAACGACCATGCTGGCTAGGATTGGTAGATGGCACTAATCGGGTGTGTGCTGATTGGTGTGGCACGGAAACAGGTGGAAGAAGTGTATCGTTGATTGGCATTCTTTCACGGATATGCGGTATGATGCCATAAGAGGTCCACACAGAAAGTTTGTGGTCTATGTCACAATGGGAGTCGTCATCGCGGGTGAAGTGACGTGGTGCTGGTGAGCGAAATGTTTTGTGAAGGAGAGAGTGATGGCGCACTGGCTTCTTAAAACCGAACCGGATGTTTATTCATATGCAGATCTTGTCCGTGATACCCAGACGATGTGGGATAACGTGGCCAATAATCAGGCGTTGATTTTCATCCGGTCGATGGCAGTCGGTGACACCTGTATCATCTACCACACAGGTGGCGAACGACGGTGTGCCGGTGTTGCAACGGTGATAAGCCCGCCGTATGTCAATCCTGCGGACACCACTGGCAAACTTGCGGTCGTCGATGTAGCGGCGACCAAAGCACTCCCCAATGGGTATGACTTGGCCCATATCAAAGCCCAACCACTCTTTGCCGATTCGTACCTTGTCAAGTTGGGTCGGCTATCGGTGGTGCCATTGACCGACGATCAGTTTGCGTATTTGGCAGCTGCACATGAGAATCGAGGATGAAATGTCGCACGAATTGACCCAACTCAAGGCAAAACTTGCCGAATTATCGGATTGGAACGCCATCAACGCGTTGCTCGGCTGGGATCAGTCGAGCGTGATGCCGGTTGGTGGCGGTGAAGGACGTGGCCGGCAGATGGCCTTGATGTCGAAACTGACCCACGAGAAAATGACCGACCCAGAGATTGGTCATCTCCTCGAAAAACTCCAGAAACAAGCCGAACAATGGGATCCAGACAGCGTCGATAGTGCCATTGTGCGAGTTACCGCCAAAGACTACACGAATGCGACCCGTGTTCCGGCGGAATTCGTCGGCAAGATGACGGAGCACATCAATGCCAGTTATATGGCGTGGGCACAGGCGCGCCCGGCGAACGACTTCCAGAAAGTGGTCCCGTTCCTAGAAAAAACGGTTGAGATGAGCCGACAGTACGCAGGATTCTTCCCGCAAGGTGCGCATGTAATGGACGCGCTCATCGACATGCACGACAGTGGGATGGACGTTGCCACTCTGCGCCCGCTGTTCAAATCACTGCGCGAGGGTCTCATCCCGATGGTTGATGCTATCAGCAAGCAGGCTCCCATCGACGATAGTTGCTTGGCCGGACCGTATCCCATCGAGCAACAATTGAGCTACGCTCGTGCCATTGCTGAGAAAGTGGGCTACGACTTCAACCGTGGACGCCTTGACACGGCCCCGCACCCGTTCGAAATCCGCCTCCACCACGGTGATATCCGCATTACCACGCGTGCCCGAGAGAACGATTTGGGCGATTGTATCTTTAGCGTTATCCACGAGTGCGGCCATGCGATGTACGAACAAGGTGTGGCGTTTGAGCTTGAGGGCACTCCGTTGGCCCATGGCACGTCGAGCGGCGTCCACGAGAGTCAGTCACGGCTCTGGGAAAACCAGATCGGCCGCTCGCGCACTTTTTGGCAACACAACTACCCCAGCCTGCAGGCCGCCTTCCCAACCCAACTCAAAGATGTCTCACTCGAGACTTTTTACCGAGCAATCAACAAAGTGCAGCGCTCGCTGATCCGCACTGATGCCGATGAAGTGACCTACAATTTGCACGTCATCATTCGCTTTGAGCTCGAGCTCGGCCTGCTCGAAGGCACGCTCAACGTCGGTGACTTGGCCGAAGTCTGGCATGACAAATATACCAGCGACTTGGGGATTACCCCCAAAGACGACAAGGACGGCGTTTTGCAGGACGTCCATTGGTACGCTGGCATTGTTGGCGGATCATTCCAGGGGTATACCATCGGGAACGTGATGTCCGCACAGATTTTTGAGGCTGCCCAGCAGAAAGATGCGAGCATTGCCCCTGCGATTGCACAGGGGAACTTCCAGCCGTTGCTTTCGTGGCTCCAAAAAAATCTCTATGCTACCGGTCGGCGCTATGACGCGCCGACGACCCTCAAACGGGTCACCGGCCAAGATTTGAGTGTCGAGCCGTACTTCCGCTATTTGCGGAGCAAATACGGCGAATTGTACTCGTTGTAGGCGCCGCGAAACAGCACACTCCCCACAGCCGTACCGCTGTGGGGAGTGGTTTTTTTATCAGTGCAGGCGACTGCCGAATGATTCGTGTTCTCCGGATGCGCAATGGAGCATGCTAGGTGTCAATGACTCCGTAGTGCCTGCTAATGAGTTTGACGAGATCGCGACTCGTGTCATGACTATCAACCACGGAGTGCATCCGCGTCTTGGTAAATCCGACGGCGATGCCAGACTCGGGATCCGCATACCCAATTGAACCGCCAGCGCCTGGGTGGCCGAATGCGCTCAAGCGGGGTGGCATTTTGTTGTTGACGCCACCGAGCCAAAACCCGAGACCGAATTCTGCTGCGTACCCCAGTGTTTGGTCGAGTGCTAGACGTTGCACGGAGGTCGCCTGTGCGATGCGCGTGGGTGGTAGTAAGCGCACGCCATCCACGCCCTCACCAATCAAGCTGGCATACACACGCGCAAGCGAGCGGGCATTGACCATCAAATTGGCCGCAGGCTGTATGCCGCGTTGATATGCGGGATGGTTCGCCACTCGAGCCGGATCTGACCAAGTGCCACTGCCTGTGATGTGGGGAAGATTGTGACAAATGCGTGCGGCATGTGCCAATTTGGCCTCTGGTGGCCCAAAAAACAGATTGTTGGTGCCCAGCGGTTGATTGATTTCGTCGCTGACAAATTGCGCAATGGTGCGCCCATCGACACGCCGGAGTACCTCGCCGAGTGGCCAGCCGTAGGTAAGACCGTGATAGGCAGGGATGGCGCCAGGTGTACTTTTGAGTGGCATATCTGCGACTTTGGCGTACATGAGTTGCCAATCACCGAGCTCTGCAATGGTGGAGTCCGGTGTGTCTGGGATGCCGGCGGTATGCGAGAGGAGATGACGAATGGTGATCGCATGCTTGCCGTGTTTGCCGAATTCGGGCCAGTATCGTGCAACCGGATCATCGTAGTCAATCAGGCGACGTTCGGCAAGCATATGCATGGCTGTCGCCGTAATGCCTTTGCTCACAGACCAGACGAGGACTACGTCGTCTGCGTCAAGCGGCTCTCCAGCGTCGTTTTTCTGACCGATGGTCACATCGATGATGCAGTGCCCGTTGCGATAGACGCAGAACTGCATGCCCTCCTCGATGCCGTCATCGACCATGCGTTGCATGTGTTGCTACACCAGCGCTTGCAGTTGATGATGCATAGTCATGACGTATGTCTACACCTCTGGTATGCCAAGATGGGTGCGGATTGCGTTGGCGACGACTAGGCCAATTGGCGTTGGCTCCACGTCGGTGACCATGCGCGTTTTGGTGAGACTGAAAGCGAACTGTTGGTCGGGATCCGCAAACGACATGGAACCGCCCCAGCCACCATGCCCGAATACGCCGGTGCGATGCGACATGGGCGACGGGTTCTCGTAGTCGGGCAGTTGGTAGCCCAGCCCCATGAGCATCTTGAAGGCCACTGTGGCGTCGACGGCGGATCGTTGTACGCTTCGAAGCATGTCGACACGGCGAGCCGACAACAACCGGATGCCGTCCACCCCGTCGCCGACCAGTGACGCATAAACGGTAGCCAGTGCGCGGGCGCTTGCCATGACATTGACGCCTGGGATGGCGGCTGCGCGGACGTCGTGGCGGTTGGCGAAGTGGTGCGGTGCGTCTGCCACCTCTTGGTTGCCCACATGATCTGCGTTGAGGACGGCGTTTTTGGCGTCATAACTCAGATCTGCGCACATCTGCTGGTGTTGCGCGGGCAAGCCGATGTAGAGGTCGGTGATGCCCAGCGGAGTGCAGATTTCGTCTTGCACGTAGGTGCCAATTGGGCGTCCGTCGACCCGGCGGATGAGCTCACCGAGCAACCAACCGTAGCTGACCGCGTGGTATGCGCTGACTTCACCGGGGTACGTCTGGGGCACCATGGCCGCGAAGCGTGCACACATCGCATCCCAATCGCACATTTCGGCGGTGCTCACGGCTGGCATGTTTTGCATGCCACTCGTGTGCGTCAACAGCTGCCGAATCGAGATGAATCGTTTGCCGTTTTGGGCGAACTCCGGCCAGTAGCGACAGACCGGGTCGTCGTAGGCGATGAACCCGCGTTCGGCGAGTTGGTGGATGGCCAACGCCGTGATGCCCTTGGTCATTGACCAGCCAAAGATGAGCGTATCCGCGGTAAGTGGGTCACCGGCCGCATTGCGTACCCCAGCGCTCAAGTCGACGATGCGCTGGCCGTGATGGTAGACGCAGAGCTGTAGCCCTTCCTCTACGCCGGTGTCGATGTACTGTTGCATCACCGCTGCAATGGTTGCTGAAAGCGACATGTGCACTCCTTCCTCGTGGTCATATGACGGGCGACCGATACAGAACCTGCTGCCCCACCCGAATTTCGCAATCCACTAAGTACGGTCGGATGGCAGTCAGATTGGGCGAAATCCCCAGCCCGGGTGCTTGGGGCACATGAATGTACCCGTCCGCATCGGGGAGCAAGCGCTCGTGTGTCATTTCTACGGCGAGCGATTTGAGTTCGACGGGATACTCACAAATAACATCGTCGGCGAGCCCCGCATACGGTTGCAACGATGCACTGAGCGCAAGGTGCGAAGTAAAGGTGTGATTGACGTAGGTAACCCCTTTGGCATGTGCGTACTGCGCCACCTGATGTGCGGTGCTGATGCCACCAATGCGCCCGGTGTCGATTTGCACATAGCCGATGTCTGCGTAGTCAATCATGTGTTTGGCCATGTAGTAGGTGTGGCATCCTTCGCCACCTGCCAACTTGACGGCGCCCGCTTGTTTGGCCAAGTCCGCATATGCGGTCAACGCTCCCGACAAAAACGGCTCTTCGAGCCACGTAACGTGACACGCCTGGAGTGCAGCCAAACGCGCCTCGGCGGTGGCGACATCGTCAATCCACACGGTGCCAGCATCGATGAGCAACACCCCTTCTGGACCTAATCCCTCGCGGGCAGCGTATACGTGGGCCGCATCACTGGCAACATCGCCGAGTCCATATGGCCCCCAGCCGAATTTGGCAGCGCGAAAGCCAGATTGGCGCACGCGTTGTGCTTTGGTGAATGTCTCGGCCGGTGTGTCGCCAAACAATTGTGAGGCATAGGGCAACTTGGGAAAGCTCCGTGGGGAGCCGAGAAGCTCAAACACGGGGGTGTGTAGGCGTTTGCCGAGGAGGTCCCACAGCGCAATGTCGATGCCTGAGAGGGTGTGATCGGCTTGAAGGAGGTCGAGACTGTTGGCACGGACACGCTGGTTGATGCGCGTGATGTCAGCGATGTCGTTGATGGGCATGCCGAGTACCGATTCACGCACTGGTTTGCAGGCACTATGTGACATCGGGCAGACAAGACTCGCAATGGAAACGAGCGGCGAGGCCTCGCACTCCCCCCAGCCCACGGAGTCGCCCGCTTGCACGCGTACGAGCAGGGCATCTTGGCTGCCGTCGCCGATGTCGAGGACTTCGGGCATGGCCAAATAAAAAAAGTCTACGCTGTCGATTTTCATCATCGTTTCTTCTGCTAAAAGTAGCGTTGCGTGTGCCGATTATAGCACGGCTCCGTCTACGTATTGACAATTTACTACTTCACCCGTAGGATAGGGGCGCGGTAATTCACACATGCGAAAGGTATTCCCATGAGCATACTCGTCCGCGAAGTGGTGGCAGGTGCGGTGTTGAGTGTACGGATTAGCGATGCTCAGCCTCGCCAAGTGCTGATTTGCCATGAGAATGTAGCCGTTGTTGATGCAACGAGCGCACTCTTTGCGGTCGAAATCAACGGCGAACGGTATACTGCACAGTCGCCCGCTCTTATGCTCGGGGCCGTTGAGCACACGACTGTGATGCCGGGACACCACCGCACACGCCTCTCCTTTCATCATCATACCGCAGCCTGGCATGTTGTCTCTGTCATCGATACGTTTGTTGATACAGCGGTCATCGAAAGTGGCCTCGAAATACACAATCACAGCGCGCAACCCCTCCGTGTGACGCGCATGGACGCTTGGGACGTCCTCCTCCCCATCGGCTCGTACGAGACCATGGCCTATAGCAGTGGTTGGGGGAGTGAATTTGAGCCGGTCCGTCACCGCTTGACCGCCGATTATCACATTCAAGGGCGTGCTGGTCGTTCGTCGCAGGGGATGAGCCCTGTGATTACGCTGTGGCGTGATGCACGCTTCAGCATGTTGACGACCGTAGCGTGGTCGGGGAATTGGGCCATCGACATGACACATCAAGCAAACGGCGCGTTTCGCTTGTCCGCTGGCATCAATACTTGGGCTTTTTGGAGCGATGTTGCTCCTGGGGCTTCGTGTAGTGCGCCAACGGTGGTCACGGTCTTTGGCAACGGCGACGTGGATGGGATGGCGCAACAACTGGCGCGTGTGGGTCAGGCCCACTGGTACCCGCACAATGCGCTTGCAGACGCGTTGCCCGTGGAGTGGAACCACTGGTGGACGTACGAAGATCGTGCCATCAACGAGACCACCTTCAAAGCGAATGTTGATGTGGCCGCCGAGTTGGGCTTTGAGGTGTGCGTGGTCGATGCTGGCTGGTTTGGTCCAGCAGATCCGCACACGCACTGGTACCAAGTGCGCGGTGATTGGCACCTAGTCAATACGACGCGCTTCCCCTCTGGAATGCGGGCACTCTCCGACTATGTACACGCCAAGGGCATGGCATTCGGGATTTGGTGTGAAATCGAAGCGCTCGGGGTCAAAGCCGAAGTCTCGCACCTTCATCCCGACATCGTAGCCCTGCGCGACGGCATTCATGCTGGCTACGTGTGTCTCGGGAGTCAAGCTGGTTGGGAGTTTGCCTTCAACACGCTGGATCGCATTATCGGCGAGTACAACGCCGATTGGGTCAAACTCGACTTCAACCTCGATCCGGGCGCTGGTTGTAATCGCACCGATCACGGCCATGGTGCCGGAGACGGGTTGTTTCACCACTACCAGGGCTACTACCGCCTGCTGACCGCCATTCGTGCCAAGTACCCGCACGTGGTGCTCGAAAACTGCTCTTCCGGGGGATTGCGCATTGACCTAGGTATTGCCAAGCAGACCCATATGGCGTTTTTGAGCGACCCCGATTGGCCAGTCCACAGTTTGCAACTCTTTTGGGGCGCTTCCACCTTTCTTGCGCCAACCGCTATTTTGCACTGGAGCTTCGGTGAGTGGGGATTTGCCGATCATCCCGATCAAACTTTTGATCCGCGTTCGCCGAATCTGACCACGGCACAACTCGACTACTACACGCACATCAGCATGCTCCACCGCTGCGGGTTTTCACAGGGGCTGCCCGATTTGCCACGCTGGGTGGCGGAACGCTATGCCGCCCATATCCGTGAATACCAGCAGGTGGTGCGCGAATTTGTGTCACGAGCCACGTTGTATCGCCTGACCAATCAACCACGTCGTGATCGTACGTGGGACTTGTTTGCGGGGTTCCAGTACGTGTTGCCGGGAGCCGACCGCATGCTCCTCTGCCTTTTTCGTTTGCCCGGTGCCAAATCACAAAAACGGTTCTACTTTGCAGACATTGATGCAACCGCTACGTACCGTTGTCGCTGGCTCGGGTCGCAGCGCGTGGAAACATGGCAGGGCACGGATATGGCCGGTGGTGTGATGATTGCTGATTTGCCTGAGCCCGGCTCTGCCTTCATCTTGTGTGAGCGCATCACCGCACATTGACAGTCTGACAGGGCAATGGTATAATCGCCCTATACCGTGAATATAGTTCATATATATGAACAAATAATACTTCTACCGGCAGAGAGCGGATAACAGAGAGGTTATCGATGGCAGGTACCACTGTGGCAGCGGTACAACCGAAGCGCAAGGGATGGCGTGAGCGGCGCGAAGCGCTCCACGCCTATGTGTTCATGTCTCCCGTCATCTTGGGGTTGTTGATATTCACGTTAGGCCCCATTCTGGTGTCGTTGTTTTTGAGCTTTTCGAATTACAATCTGCTGAATGACCCCAAGTGGATTGGTGTCGACAACTACGTCAAGATGTACGGCGAGCGATTATTTTGGCAATCGTTGCGGGTAAGTGCCACGTATTCGGTGGTAAGTGTGCCACTGGGCATGACGATTGCGTTATTTTTGGCACTGTTGCTCAACCGCGCGATGCGAGGCATCTATACGTTGCGCGCCATTTACTATTTGCCGACGGTTATCTCGGGTGTCGGTGTGGCCATGTTGTGGCGCTGGATTTTCAACGGTCAGTACGGTGTGATTAACACGCTGTTGCGCAACGTGGGTATCAAGGGACCCAATTGGTTGCTCGATGAAAACTACGCACTCATCGCATTGATTATCACGAGTGTGTGGGGGGTCGGGGGCACCATGTTGATTTTTTTAGCCGGTTTGCAGGGCATCCCCGCTGAGATCAACGAAGCGGCCGAAATCGACGGTGCTGGCCGGTGGGAGCAGTTTCGCTACATTACGCTTCCCATGATTTCGCATGTCACGTTTTTCAATTTGGTATTGGGCATTATTGGTGCGTTGCAGGTCTTCACTGATGCCTATGTAATTACCAACGGTGGTCCCAACAATGCGACCTTGTTCATAGCGGTGTACCTGTACCGGCATGCGTTCCAGTTTTTGAACTTCGGGTATGCGGCCGCATTGGCGTGGGTGTTGTTCGTGATTGTGATGATGCTCACACTTTTGGTGTTTCGATCGTCACCGCTCTGGGTCTTTTATGAGCAAGAGCGACAGGGGAAGTGATGATGACTGCAATTTCTCGCTTATTTCGTACGCGGACCGGCCAAGAGCGACTCATGAGTCTGGCGACCATGGTGGTGTTGTTGGTGGGGGCGGTGTTTATTTTGATTCCGTTCTTCTGGATGATTTCGACATCGCTCAAAAAGGCCGGGGACGTGTATATTGCGCCGCCGCAGTGGATTCCGGTTGAGCCACAGTGGGAGAACTACGTGACGGCGGTGACCCGCCTGAATTACGGGGTGCATGCCTCCAACACTGCGATTATCGTGGTGTGTGTGATGATTGGCACGTTGTTTTCGTCGTCGTTTGCGGCGTACGGTTTTTCGCGGTTACGTGCGCCAGGTCGCGACGCCATCTTCATGGTGCTTCTTGGTACGATGATGTTGCCAGGAGCGGTGACGCTCGTGCCCACATACTTGATGTTCAA
>Ga0172372_10000372_pt1 | contig 69478 bp, 105 predicted proteins | sample LakKiv5m_2_FD_114544 | JGI IMG/M metagenome (GOLD analysis project Ga0172372, IMG submission 114544) | Freshwater microbial communities from Kabuno Bay, South-Kivu, Congo - kab_092012_9.5m | ecosystem: Environmental > Aquatic > Freshwater > Lake | place: Democratic Republic of the Congo...
AGCCACGCATAAAGCCGTGGAAGTGATGCCAGTTGAAATTGATGGGCAGTGGCAGCAAGCGTGGGAACTGCAAGAGCTTCCACCACCATTAGTGGTGCCGCGCTGGGTGGATTTCTCAGCCATCATCATGGCTCTCCCTGCCGCCAATGCCATGCTTGGCGCCGTGCTGCAAGCAGCTCCAGGGCTTTATGGCGGCCTGGTGGTGGGGCTGCAACAGGCCAGCGAAGGAGACAGCAGAGTATTCCTGAACTCCTGGAACGCTGCCCTTGCCCTAGGGCTGATCTCGGCTGAGCTGATCGTCGCCGTGCAGGAAATTGCTAGCGAATACAACCTGCCAGAAGCCTTTATTGAAGCGTTGGCCCCAGCAGCATAAAGCGTGCTATAAAGGGGGCAATTATTTCATTCCCATGGAAAGCCTTCCTCCGCAGTACGATCATCGTGCTGCGCAAGTAGAAGCCATTGCTGATGCCTTGCAAGAGCTTATGAATGAAGGGCCTTTCATTGCTCATGCTGCCATCCTTGAAGCCATAGATCAATGGTATGATTATCATCAAAAGGAAGCTTCACAATGGAAAGCACTGAAAATGACCTTGGGCAATGGTTAAATTCTCCTGAACTGCAAGCATTGCGTGAAGCATGGGCAGCAGCAGAAAGAAAGCAAAATGCTGAAGATGATGCCTGGTGGGATAGTTTAACAATGGAAGGAAGAGCACAAGCCTTCAGGCAAATTACTAAGCTCATTCATAAAGCTGACATTCAGGACAAAGGCTCCTATCGCTATGCCATGTATGACATTTTCAATTTAGACTACAGTGATGGCTTGTCACATTACATAGACATTCACAATTTTATTTATCGCGGCTTGGAGCAAAATGCGCCATCTTATAGCGAGAAGACTGAGAATGGGGATGACAAGGATGCACCCATTGATGATACAAGCGGCCAGTAAGGGCTAGTCCAGTGGAAAGTAAAAATAGGCCTACTACAATTTCCATGATCATCAATGAAGATAATTCATTTTAAGAGGGCAATTGCCAAGTGATACGCAATTCCCCACCAAGCGCCTTCACACCTTCACTGGCACTTTCATCAGCTTCATGAATGATCATCACAGAGGGCACAATGGCATCGGGCAGTGCTGTCACAGAAGCTTCTGGAAATAGCTCTTTAGCTTTTGTTGCAAGAGCTTCAGCGCGTTCTTGACGATCCTCCACTTCCCATTGCCTTACTATTTCTACGGCTTGTTTATCAACAGCTTCAATGGTGACTTTTATTTTCCATAGCTGCCAATATGGACGAAGAGTGTCCATAATATTGATGTAGCCTGGCGCAAGTGGAAGCCATGGCCAACGCTTTGCTGCCCATAGTCCTGCTTCATATAGTGAATAGTAAAAGAACGATTCAGGAGAGGGTTCCATGATTTAACCCTCCTGAAACACTGAACAAAATACCGTGCCTTGTTTGTAAAGAGGAAGAATTCTATTGATAAGGTCAGAATTTTTACAGCGCACGCAGCCGTGAGTGGAAACAAGCTTTTGATTGGGCGCCCAAGCCCCGGGCCATCCAAGTGCACTTCCGCCTCCATGAATGCCTACACCTGCGCGTCCGTTGCCTGCTTCTTGATTTTCTAGTTCAATTAAGTCGTAAAAAGCCCAACCGTAGGCCAAAAGAGTGCGATCATACATGCCCTTATCACCATATAGGGCATAATCGTTATATAGCCTCCCAAGCTTGTAAAGCCCTGGTGGAGTGTCAGAACGTTGAATTTTCCATTCATCATCAGCATATTGCCCACGCGCCAAGCATGGCACTTCCCACAAAAGCTTCCCTTCAAAAGAGAAAGCTTTCATGGTTTCGCTAATGTCATTAACAATTAAATGAGAGTCGCCTTTCTTGAAGCCAAAATCTTGTGGGCGCTTTGTTGGTCCTACCATGGCTTTCGTGCTTTCTGGCGCATGTTGTTTCATTAGCCTACTAAGTTTTACTGGATAGTCAGGATCAGTGGCATAACTCTGTTCTTTTAACATTCGCGCAGCAGCGTAACGATTGGGCGCATTATTAACGCCCTTAAAGCGTTTGTAGTCTTTATACCATCTTGTAACTAAATATTCCACGCAAGCAGCAAGACTGGGAAAGTCTATAAAGCCTGCCTTAATTGTCACCCACTGGCCATCGTAGAATTCTTTTGTGGAAACAGAACTTCCACTTCCCTTTAAGCCGAAAATATTATTTTTCCCAGAGAAATGCTTGCCAAAGCCACTTTCCAAAGCCCATTGTGCTGCAACAAGCTCAGGAAAACGAGCCCCCACGCGACGAGCATGGGAGCTTATACCCTCCCAGGAATTAGCAATGTCAGCCATGATGGCTTATTTCTTGCCGCCAACGCGGAAGATGGTCTTCAGCCCTTCAAGCAGCACTTGCAGCACGTTGTTGCTTTTCCAGGGAGAATATTCAATGAGCTGGTCAAGAGCACCAACGACGATGCCACCAACAACAAACCATTCAACAGTGCCCATGATAGGAAGTTATAGATGATGATATAAGCCTAGCGCCTAATCTCCAAAGAGCGCACGCGACTTTCCAAATCCTTAATGTTTTCTGTCAGGGCATTAAGCTTTTCCGTGATATTTTCTATTTGAGTGTTAATTTTCACTTGCTGATGGCCAATGCTAACCATCATTCCACCAGTGGCCAGCAACATGCCAGCAGTGATGCTCACGGCAAAATTTGTCAAATTGTCTTGCCACTCTTTCATGGATTGGTAGCCTTTTTGCCCATTCTAGGCACATTCTCCATTCTTCCATGGCACCAATTAAGCTATAAACAGGCCAGGCAATTATTGCTATGGGGAAACGAAATGGTGCTGATGATCTTCTTTATTCTCTTTCTGAGTTACGCCCTGGAGAAGCAAAGCGTCGATTTCGTAAAAGTATTTTTGAAGACTTTCCCACTAAAGGACCATTGGGCCATTGCGCTTGCGCCTATTGTGGCAAATGGAACGAAAAGCTAACCATTGATCACATCGTTCCTAAAAGCAGCGGTGGACCACATTTTGCTAAATATAATTTAACGCCAGCATGTTTTTCATGCAATGCATCAAAAGGAAGCCAGCGTATTTTTGAATGGTGGCGACCAAAAGAATTCTGGACAGAAGAAAGAGAGCGCGTATTATTGGCTTGGATATATGCGCATAGTTTTATTAGTGCTCACACTGACGTGGGAAGCTGGGAAGAATGGATGGAACGCACACAACGCACTTTACCAATAAATGAAAAAGCAATTATTAGCCCCTTTCTTTTAGGGGAATGGTGTGCTATTTAATGATTATCAACTAGCGCAAACATGCTTTCTGAAGGCCCTTGACGCACATTTGGCAATGGACAGAAGCCATCAGGGCAACCACTTGGCTTTAAGTAATCATCGGGATCGTAGTTTGCACTAGGCATTTCTTTAATGATTTCTTCAATTGCCTTTCCCATTGCTTCTTCTTTCTCAATCAATCGCTCAAGATACCATTGAGCTTTTTTAAGGTCTTCAGCACCGTTTTTCTTTGTGAAGCGCCACAAATACTTTTGGCAATTACCACGAAGATAGCCCTTAAATTCTTCCGTGCTCATGGAAGCTTCAATGGCATCAATACATTCAATGCTGCTGTCGGTGTAGTGCGAAGGATTGATAGGGTCGTGCATGGTCAGAATTGGCAGTTGTTATTTCGTGGAAGAATGAAGGTCAATGAGCACAAAACGAATGGTTACCACCACCAACACCCACTGCCAAAAACCAAGAGCAATGGTAGGGGCGAATAATGCCACGACCAAACTTAATAGCCAAGCACGGGCGCAAGCAAGACCCAGCCCACCGGCAAAGGCTGCTGCCAAAGCTCCAATGGCCATAGCCGTATTTTCAATAGTCGGAATCGTAACCGTTACCATGTCCTTATTCATTGTGGAAGGAGAGCGATGGGGCGAATGCGTTGAATTGCCACTATATCAGAGATGAGAGCATCTTCTCGGTGCCAAACGACCACTGCTGCTTTTCTTCCATTGCTCCCTCTTGTAAAGCCCTGGAAGGTGCCGTAGATGCTGGATGGCACCATACCAGCCCCTGTGAAGGCGACCAGCGCCACTGTCTCACCAACGGTCCATTCATAATTCTTTGGCAACTGAGGCAGTCTATGCCTTTGGCTCAATGGATGCAAGACTTTCGGGCAGTCCGAACCATTCTTTTCGGCATTTTGCCCATCATTCACTGCCCTTACAAAGCTCTTCCGCGCATCATTTCGCTTTAGCCTAAGAACAACAAAAGAGCTTTTTATCGTGGGCTTTATCATTCCAGTGGAATTAAGGGACTACAATGGCAGAAGCACTAAGGCTGCCATGGGTCCGTTTGAACATTCACCAGAGCGTGAATTTGCGCTCACTGTCAATCGTCGAGCCATTGATGAATGCACGAGCTTGGAACAACTCAAGCCAGTAACTAAGAATTTGCTTGAAGGCTGGAGCAGTATGAATACAGCCATGCAAAGAATGATTCTGGAAAACATTCAACTTCGTCAAGCCTTGGCCATACGCGATATAGACTTAAAAGCTGCAGAGGACATGCTTAACGAAGCTGCGGGCATCGTGCAAGAATGTAGTCAGAAATCAAAGAGTGCCAAAAAGCGTCTTTGGCCATGGTAGAAGTGAGAAGAAAAATGGTCCATCCACTGGTATAAGCAAGATTGTACTTTTTACAATCTCTTTCATAGCCGCTGCCGGTAACATGACGACCTTTCATATATACTCCCCCTTGTATTTCAATGCCAATACAAGATGCAGGATGAGCAAAATCAAGACGATATTTCTTAGAGCGTTTGCTTTTTAGAAAGCGCTCTTGAAAATCAACATCCCATGCAGGAATATCAGAAAATTCTCGCTCTAGCTTTATTTTAGGAAAATGAGCCTGCCACAAGCCAAGAAATTGATCTTCAAGAGCACTCAACGATTAAACAGCAGCTAGTTTCACCTTAGCGTCTTGATGCTGATATTGGCCGGAATAAGCAATGGCCACGTTGTGGTCAAGCTGATAAAGCATCACTTGTACTATGCCTTCATTGGCATATATACGAGCAGGAAACGCAGTAGGATTAGCAATGTGCATAGTTAAATAGCCACTCCATCCAGGTTCAATTGGCGTCACATTGATAATGATGCCACAACGAGCATAAGTGGATTTACCATCACATAGTCCAATGATGGAAGGTGGCATGGAAATTAGCTCTAAACTAACTCCTAGGCCAAAGCTATGAGGCGGAAGTTCAAAATAAGAACCATTTTTACCATGGTTCAATTCTGCCACATAAGGAATGGTTGGATCAGAAAGCTTTGGATCAAGAACGGCATGACCATACAATGGGTCGCCTTCAAACACTAAAAAATTACTAGGCGATAGACGAATGTCATAACCTGCCTGGGAAAGGCCATACGAGATGGCCTTTGTCCCACAGTCCAACATTCGTCGCTTTTCGCCTACAAAGGGAAAAAACACATCCAGCTCTGCAAGGGCTTGAATTTGTTTATCGCTGAGTAAGCTCATAGTTCAGAAGGGGGCTTCGTCATCGTCGAGGAAAGCATTCACCCATACGCTGGCATAGCCTTTTGCGCCGTCTCGTTGTCCTTTTACTCTGGCAGTGCCAGTGTATCTAGGGGCTTTATCAGATGATCGCTTTTCATTGGGCCATACAGCCACATCAAGCGAATAGTTACCCCGCTCGTTTGGACCAGCTTCCTTAAGGCTCTTAAGAAGATCAATGGGAAGGTCGAGAGCGGCGGTGATTGGAGGCCTAGTGGCCATGGTGTTTTCTCCTTGGGAGTGATGGAGCCCTTGCTCAGGGCTTGCCCATCCTACCCCTTATCCGTCGTAAGCGCAAACGCTTTTCTTCCTGGGTAGAACTGGTCGAAATACCGAAGCACAGTGTCTTCCATGATGCGTTGCTGCTGCACCAGTTCAAAGCCGTCTATTTGCAGCACTTGCAACTCAGCTTCGCGCTCTGGCTCTTCAGGGTCGTATACGCTAATCACGCAGAAAGCTTGCTCAACATCTAAATCGTACATTTGCTCTGCCGCAAGACTATAAGCGCCAAGTTGTTTTTTATAGTCAGCTAGTTGATAATCAGGCTTAATTTTATAGCTAGTTTTCCAATCCATAAGTGCAATAGAACCATCGGCCATTAGTGCTAATTGATCAAGCGTACCTGCATAACCAATTCTTTCTCCATCGTTCCACCATGCCACTGCGCTTTCAGCAAGAATAGGCTTTTCAATAAGCTCTAGGAAAGGTTCAATGGCGGAGAAATATGGTTGCCATTCAGGGCGATGCTCAAGATGATTTTCAATGTCTTCCCCATTGAACAAGTCTTCAATCACCTCATGCATCCAGGTGCCGCGATTAGCAGCAAGACGGGTGCGTCTATTGGCCTCTTCATCTCCCACACGCTTACGCCAGTTGATGAGCGCCATGATCTTTGCCACGGAAGCCATGGAGGAAAGCACAGTAGTGACAGAGGGCAAAAGCATACCCTCTGGCACATTTGGGAACTGGCTGCAGGTGTAGTGTCTTTTTCCGTCTAAAGAGATCCGACTGGGGGCGTAACGGGCCAGGGAAAGCATTTAACAATTAAGACCAGACAAGCCACTATACCATTAGTAATGCAGGAAAAAACGGACTTTCAATGCTGTTTTTGTCGGCTCAAATTCACCTTCGGAAAGTCCATGATGGCGCCAGTGCTACGGTTCCAAGTGGTAAAGCAATCAGGGCATTGATAGGCAAAGCAACGATCTTGCTTCCACGAAGACAAAGCAATCACGCGACTGAACCATTTGGAGCCGCCAAACAACTCTTGGCTGGCTTTTGGAATGGGCTTATCATGCCAAAGACTGCCGCATTCAGGGCAGTGCTGGAGTTCGTCAAAGCGAGTCATCAAGGGCCTCCAGTGCGCGGCGGATGGCATTCTCGTGGGCGGCATCAAGGCCGCAGTCGTCCAGAACTGCCAGCGCCTGCTGCTTCAAACTCAGTGGCTTCGGCCGGCGGGCGGCCTGCACCGCCTTGGCCCACCTCGGGTGCTGATTATCAATTGACCACTGCACGCACGCCTCCAGCTCCTGGTCGGCGCCCCATTGGGCAGCTCGATTGGATATTCCTTGAATTACATCTTCACTGGCGTCATCTGCTGATGCATACCAGTTCTCTACCAGCTCCGGCGGTGGGGTGATTGAGGAAAGTTGTTCGGTCATGGTTCTTCAGAAAAAGGGCTTCCATCATTGTTGTAAATAACTGTGCCCGCAAAACTTAAAGCAAACATTGCTGCTGCTTGGTCTATATAAGGCACAGTCTCATTTATTGCTTTTTTGTCCTTTTATATTCCTCCGCCCATTCAATGGCAGCTTCCACGCTTTCTTTACAAGCAGCTTGCAAACAATCAAGCTCTTTTGCCATTGCTGCTTTTGTAATTTTGATGCCTTCTTCTTTTGTCCAAGAAGTGACAATGGTGGAAACAACATTAGCAAACATGGCTTTGTCTTTCACTTCTTCACCTTTGGCCAAACCAAGACTTTCAAGGGCTGCTCTGCCTGCCATCAAGCTTGTACGTTCATCAGCATAGCCAAGGGGATTGGCTTTGCAGAAAGCAAGCAATGTTGCTTTCCCATCAAACTGAGAAGATGGTTCTTCAGAAATGCCAGTAGTAGTCTCCTCGGGGGAAGGTGCAGCCATCTTGGCCACAGGGGCAGACTTTGGGGCATCTTGCTGCAACGGAAGCTTAGGCGGCTCTTTTTCATCGCCCCTGGGAATGTCTTCGCCAGAATAAAGTTTCAAGCCAAGGCCAGTAAAAGTGGCAATGCACTTCACGCTAGCCCGTTGAATGTTATCGCTCACTGCACGAGCATTAAGTTCAACAAGCGCATTGTGCTTATTGTCCATCAATGGAAAAACCAAGGCAGGAGTGCGGCGGCAACCATCAGTGAGGAAAGGACGAAGAAGCCAGCAACCTTCCTTTCCGAAAACTGGCCAGCCGATTGTGCTTTCTTCAAACGCCACAAAGAACGTCGGGAATTGTTCCTTAAGGTGGCGGAAGGCAAACGGCCAAGATAGGTAGGAAAGGCCTTTGTAGTTCTTTTCAACATGTTCACCAATGGGCAGTTCGTAAGCTGCAGTAAATTTATCAGGGGGAATTTCAAGAGCAGCGAAAATGCCGTTCATGCGATCAGTGAGAGCCATTGATGCAGGAGTGTCCATGAAAAAATCAGCAGGATTGTAAGTCAGGAGAGAGTGTTTCATTGCTCAATGGAAGAATCAAGCTTGTAATGGTTGTCGTAGAAGATGACAAGCTTTTTAGGCTTCTGGCCCTCATAGCTGACAAGACTTGTACCAGGCAACGGCCAGTCTTCCAATATGCGAATGTCACTAATGCCTTCAGTAGCAGTTTCTTCATAGCCCTCTTCGAGGGCTGCCTCTTCAAATGCAAGAAGAACAGGCAGATCAGGGCCATATTGAGCTTCAGCTTTATTTAAGATGGCGATCAATTCAGAAAGGATCATCGGTCGCTGTAGAAAAGGGTAAGGAACAAATTGGGCTCAATATCAGACTTACCAAGCAAATCAACGCCTGGCAGTTGCTGCTCAGAAGAGCAAAGGTAGGAAGTCATCACACGCAACGACACCTCCATAAGATCTTCTGGCTTGCTCAGTTCGTAGCAATACTCCGCAGAATACGCTCCCACTGGCATGTCGCCAAATTTATTTTCTGCTTGTTGTAGCAAGGAGATAAGTTCAGAAATTTTCATTTAAAGGAAGAGCAATGGTATGGTCAATAATATCAGGCCAAACGGCATCCGCAAGAATGCCAGCTTCGTAAAAGCTGAATGCCCGTAAAATGCGCTCCAATGCTTCCGACTTGCTTAGGCGAGCTTCTCCTGCAATTGCAGCAAGATGGGCATGGGCTTGGTCGGAAAGCGTGAAGTGGCGGCGTTGCTTGCCGCCTTCATAGTGGCTTTTGGCCATGATACTATTCAAAGGCCTCCTGAGTGTAGGCCCGCCAAGGGCCCCTGCAAGCTTTTTCTGCCATTAGCATTTCTTATGGCTTAAAAGCTTTGCAAAGGCTCGCGCTGGCTGCCATGATGGTTCCGATGTCCCTGCGTCTTCATGGCATTTAACATTCTTGATCACCTTGAGCAACTGGAGGACAGCAACCAAAAAGGAAAATTTCTTTGCCCTGCATGTGGCGGAAATGATTTCACAATTAACAAAGGCAATGGTGGCTATAACTGTTGGCATGACACTTCTGCTGCTCATAGAGCTGAAATTCGCAATATTTTGGCACCATTAGTGCGATGGGAGAAACCAGCCAGAGCAACTGGTCAAAGGAATTTTTCTTATTACAACAAAAAAGGTGAAAAAGTAGTTATTGTCCATCGAGATGATTTTCATGGCTCCAAGCGCATTTGGCAAGATTTTCCTACCATTGCTCCTGATTCTCCTAGTCATAAAGTTGATTTACAGGAGATGAAGGCTGGTATATTGCCCTATAAATATACGGAGGCAATAAAGCACAGTAGCGATAGTGGACTGCCTATTTTTATTGTTGAAGGGGAACCAGCTTGTGAAGCGTGCTGGGAGATAGGACTGCCTGCAGTTACTTTTTTGGGAGGCTCTAAACAATATCGCACTAATGGTGACTACAGCCAGCTTTTCAAAGGAAAAAAGATTGTTCTGTCGCCTGATAGAGATGAGCAGGGTGTGGCATTCATGGCAGAAATTGCCAATGATAATCCTGGTGCATCATGGTTATATGCTGATCCGCGTTCATGGGAATGGGAAAATCTTCCTTCTGGTAATGGCTATGACATAGCTGACTACATTGAAGAAGGGGCAGCTAAAGATGAATTATTGTCCTCCATTGTTTCTAAAAGTCGCCATAAAAATCAAGATGGTAAGCCCTCGTATGAAGAAATCATTTCAACAGTAGAAAACTTTATTGGTCTCTATGCCAATGATGCTCGCATTGCTTATGAAACCAGTCAATGGTTAGAACAACGAGCAGTGAAGATGAATCAGCAAAATATTGATAAAATCATTGTAGAAGCACGCGCCAGAGTGCATGGCAGGGAAGGCATTGAAAGCATTGATGCCCTTACCATTGCAAGCTCTGATAAGGCTAGAGAATGGTTGATTGCTGGCACCATTCCTCTAGGAAGCGTAACGCTTTTAGCTGCTTCAGGAGGCACGGGAAAATCCAGTTTGGCATACAACTGGGCATTGGATATTGGTCTTGGTAGGCGATGGAGCGGGAGAAGGTGTATGCAAGGAAAGACATTGATTTGTCAAAGCGACGAGCCTTTGCTTGATACGGCAGAGAAACTATCCGTCATTGGCTATCAAGACACCTCTTTGCAGCCTGGCACTGTTGAATTCTGGGAAACCTGGCGCTTTGCACACATGCAACAGCTAGAACACTACATCAGAAAAGAACGTCCTATTTTTGTGGTGATTGATAGCTTGACGGCTTGCCTTGCTGGGATGAATGTGGATATGATTAAAAGCAATGCAGGAGATGTAATTTATGGCCTTAGAGACTTGGCTAACACTTATCGTTGTTCTGTGCTCATTCTTCACCACCTAAACAAAAGTGGAGGCCTGCGTGATTCAACTAGCTTCGTAGATAATGTGAGTGAGGTGGTGAAACTAACTCGCCCTGAAAATAATTTTGATGGCAATCAATTTATGCTGGAATGGATGAAGAGCAGAAGCGGGCTGTCTGGTCAGCACATGCTTCGTCGTGATCCATTGAACTATGGCTGGGAATATGCAGGAGCAGCAGCAAACGGCCTGGAAGAGCTGGAGCGCATTGTAGCTGCATTAGACCGCATGCCTAGTCAACGCTTTACTAGGCAGCAAGCAGCGTCTGCTGCAGGGTCACGAGACATTGCTGGTGCAGGAAAGATGCTGGAAGTGGCTCGTAGACAGGGCTTTATTACCAGCTCTTTTAACAATGCTCCTGATGGCTCTAGGGTTCGACTATACCATTCTTGGGACTATGAAGAGCCAGAGCTTGATTTTACAACTCATCACTCCCCTTCCATTGATCCCCCTGCAACCAATAGCTCTCCTAGCTCCCTAGATGATGAATTTTTTTAAGAAAATTATGAACAATTATGAACTGGCTATAATTATGGCTTTTGCTGATCAAGAAGCAAGCGTTCTATAGCGATAAGGCGATTGTTAATGGCAACTAACATTGCAGTGAGCCCTTCAATTTCATCATGCAAATCTTGATGATGAAACCGTAAGGGCTTTTGCAACCATCTACGCAATTTAGTCTTTTTCATCAGCGTTAGGATTGGCACCCTCTAGCTCGTCAGCAATAGCGAGCAGTCCCTGCCGAGCACCGGCAGCGCCAGCTAAGAAGCCTATTTCCCACAGTGTCACCCCAGAGCACTCGCCATTGGTCACGGTGAGTTGATCCGCAGCAGCACGGAGCACCGCAGCAGCCGTCAACCCGTCTTCTATCGGCGCGGCCTGATAAGCATCCAGCACCGCCTGCGCGGCAGGGCTTAGTGGGGTGAGGTCAGTCATTGAGTTGCTCCAGTGCGCGGCGGATGGTGTTGTGGGTGGTCTCAACGCGATTTAGGCGATCTTCTAAGTCGCCTAAATGATTAAACAGTCGCTCAAACACTAAGCCTCCATCCCTCATTAATTGCTCAGCTACACGCCGACCTGAATCGGTCAGCGCTGGTGAGTTGAGAACACGTTCTTTAGTTGACTTACTAAACATGACGCAATGTGCAATGGGGTGATTGATTGAGGTCAGTCATACAAGGGCACCTCCTCCAGCTCGGCGGCGATGGCGAGGAGCTTCAAGCCGTCAGCAAGGCTGTAAAGGTACGATTTCGAGTGGTGGCTGCTCATTTGATCCGCAGCAGCACGCAGGGCGGCAGCGAGCATGGTGCGCTCATTGACGACCCATACGCCTTCTACGTACTCACCATCACTGGCGTCGCCAAAGGCATCCATCACCGATTGCGCGGCTTGGCTTAGTTGGGTGGGGGTGGTCATGGTTGGTTTTAAGGGCCTGCCCATCGTAGCCATCTTTCGAGAAATGTCAAAATGTGCCAGTTAAAAAATTGTCCATTTTTATTTGGTGGGGGTGTCTAGAATCGTCCAGCGCATCATCGCATGCACCACTCCCTCTCAACGAAGTCTCTGACATCTACGCGCCTGGGGACACCAGCCAGTAGATACCCTGCGGCGCTACCAAGGGGATAGGGACAATGGCAAAGGGAATTAGTTGGTTTCCTGATAACTGCCTGTTATTCGGAATCCTGATAAGCTCCCTTCGCTAGAGCGCCATCGAGCAGGAGGCCCCAAGGCCGTCGTTTCCAGGGCGCTCTTTAATTTTCTCTTGCATCCTTCTTGCATCTTCTCTTAAAAAAGACTATTGTGGTAAGGCCGCTCGCGCAGGCGAGCCCCTAGGCGAGCTTTATTCAAGCGGCCTTTTCTTTTCTTTCTTCCATGCCTAAGGCACCTCCCATCCCTTATCGCTTTCCCGATTTGGAACACAATGGAAAAATCATAGAAGCTTACGAGCACTATGGCTTTGCCATTCCTGATCGAGGAGCTAAACCATCAAGCCGCATTTTATATGCTGCTCGTGATGATAATGGCGAACGCCATTGGAGAAATTCTTTATCAGCCATAGAGAGTCTCATTGATGGTGGTTTTATTGTTTCTCAACAACTATGACAATGGACAAAGAAAAGCTAATCATCTTGCTAAAATCTTTAGAAAAGATTAAAGCAGATCAACGATTACTGGCAGAAAAAGAAGAGCAATGCAGGGAAGCAATTTATGCTCTCATGCAAGAGCTTGCTCTTGAAAAAGAAGAAAGTCCTTATGGCACCATTCGTTTGCAGCGTAGAGCACAGAAAGACTATGGAGAAGCCATCAAGATGTTGGAGCGTCAACTCAAGGAAGCTAAAAAGCTAGCTGAAGACATGGGCGACTATGAAATCACTGGCTATAAAGAAAGCCTTGTGTATGTGCCTCCCATTGATCCTTTCTAGCTTCTACCATGCTTACTAGGGAAGAAATTATTGCTCTCATTGATCATAAAATAGTGCAGCATGAAATAAGAGTGGCAATTATTAGTGGCATTGCTGGTATCATTTTTCTTCCTTTTTTCACTTTTATTACTGTTTTCTTTTATTTACGCTGGCTATGAGTGCTCCCTTTGTTCCCTTCCCATTGCTCTCCATTGAAGAATGGAAAGAACTTAATGCATTGCGTTTAGCTATTTCAGAAGCGCCTTCTACAGTGGTGCCAGAAAAGCAGGAACGCTTCACTGCTTTATTTGCCAGAAGCCTTTTAGGCAAAGGTGATGTTCCATTGTATTATTAAAAGCAATCATGCCATTGCCAGAAATTCAATTTAATAATGCAGAAGACCAGTTGAAATATGGCGCAAAAGTGCTAATGGAAGCTGGTTTTTCTCCGCAACAAATTGAACAAATTAGAGAGCGATTGGGCAGTGGTCCTAATAAAATTCCTTATACCAAAGAAAGCACTGGTATGAGGCGATATATGGTGCAAGAGCTTTTAGCAGCTAATTTAAGCAATAGACAAATTGCTGAAGTGTTGCAATTAAGCAAAGAAACAGTTAGTGCTGATCGTCATCATAATCGTAATTTATGGACTGCTCAAATTCTGCAAAGTCAAGATGCCTGGCGGGCTAGATTGATTAAAGAGCAGCAGGAACTGAAAGAAGTGGCCCTTGAAAGCTTTTTAAGCAGCAAACGAAAGGTGGTAACCACTACTAGAGACAATGGTGATGAAATTGTACGAGTGGAGGAAAGTGCTGGGGAAAGTGGCTTCTTGGGAGTGGCACGTAGCTGCTTGGAGCAGCAAGCTAAGCTCATTGGCCTTTTTGATGTGAAGCCACAAACAGAAGAAAAAAGTGGTTACAAGGCTTTCCTGGACAACCTTAGTGCTGAAGTGAAGAAGATTAAAGAAGCAGAAAAGAATAGTGAAGATAGGGCTTCAGCCATTGAAACCAAAGCAGAATTTGATGACAATGGAGAGCCCACGGGCAGTAGTAAACCAATGTTGCCAATAGAAGCTCTTGACAATGCCGCTAATGAGCCGGCAGAATGCCCCTGAGCCTTTCTTTTCCCATGGACTTTTCTTCTGTTGATGATTTTCTACAACGTGCTGCAGCAGCTAAACAAGGGGAGCGTCGCACCATTGCAGATAATTTAGAGCCATGGCTGGAAGATGATTCTGTTTATGCATTGCCGCCACAAAGCGCTGCTTTGCTAGAAGAAGCCATCACGGAATATGGTGATGAAGCATTAAAGCAGTTTGTTATTGTTTGCCTTGGTAAGTGGTGCCAAATTCATGAAGGCTTCTTGAAAGAACATGCAAGCATGAATAAAATAGACCAAGCATTATTAACTTGTGCTGATCTTACAAAAATAGCTTATGCCTTGCAGATGGTTTCTTCCATTGGTAGCTTTAGTGGAGATGAACACTATCGCAAGGCAATGAAGCAGCAAATTGGTCAAGCAGTGCTAGAGCAAATAGAAGAAACAGGCATGTCAGTAGGGGATATATTTCATGACGATGGAAATGATAAATTTAGTGATCCGCTGCTTTGATATGGCTGCCCCTGCTGCTTTTCCCATTGTTCTCTGCATTCCCCCTGCATTGCGGGAAGAAGCAGAACGTTTAGTTTCTGAACAGCCACCAGTACATCCCGCATGGTCTAAAGTGCAACAACGAGGAAAGCATTATTCCCTGCGCACTTCTTCCATTGAAGATTTAGAAGAACTAGCAGATTGGGCTTATAGTTGGCTTACGGAACCGTCTAAACCATTAAATAAGCCACAACGTCAAGCTTTTCAAACTGTTATTTCTAGGGCATGTAAGCATGTGCATTTAAGAAAACTAGGAGGCAGTCACTACCAGGCAATTGCATGGAAGGCTTCAGCATCATGCTGATAAGCAACGCTGATGGCTTTTTCCATTGACCTCTGCTGACCATGGGCTTACCATTAGTGAGTTCTTTCCTTCACAGAACCTTGACTGCCATCATCAACCACGACCACTACGGCCCTTCAGCTTTCATTCGTTCCGACTACGGCACGCAAGTGATCATGAACGGCTCCGTCCCAACCGTGGAGTGGAGTTTTCGCATTAAAGAGCTGGAGAACTGGCTCACCACCTTGGAAGAGGCCATGAAAGAAGCCATGGCTGGCGATAGTTATGGTCAACTGCGCGGCCTGGAGGGCATTTATTTCAGCCTCAAGGCAGCTTATAAGAAGCATCAAAAGCAGCATCAAGAAGTGGTGAGCGAAGCTCCCACTGCAGACGACCTCATGGCCTACTTGGCTGCCTACACCGAGGCAATGAGCAAATGACTCTTTTCGTTGTTTGGGCAGTGCTTGCGAGCACTGCTCTTTTTTTGAATTACGCCATTCACTATGGTGACAATGATGACTAGCTTTTCTCCAGCCACATTAGCTATTTTGCAAGCTTTTGATGATAAGTATGAAGCTAATTTTCATACTATATATTGGCAGGCATCATGCTTGTCTGCTGTATTAAAAGCCTTAGCAGCAAGAATAAAGGGCAGCAATGACATTCGCCAAGATATTCTTGATATTGCAGAAGAGCTACAAGCTTTCCCTGATCCGCGTAATGTAAAAACTTATGATACGTTTGAATATGGCACTGAGCCATTGCCAAATGATAAGCTTTGGGCTAACCATCACAAAGGCATATAAAGCACTATAAAAGCTAAAAGAAAAGGGGCCTTGCGGCCCCTTTCTTGCTTTGAGGTTCCGATTGGAAGGCTCCTGCGTATCACGATGCAGGGATCAGTCTCCTCACCCATCCATGTATGGTGGCAAGCCTCGCAGCATTGCCAGACTGATCATCCCATGTCCACCCTCACGGCTTCAACGAAGGGGCTTACGCCCAGGACCACCTCAAAGCTCATAAAGCATAACATACGAAACCATGCAAGGCAAAGAGCTTTTGTGGTAGGGTTGACCCTGCTAGGAGACTGGCAGGCCTCACTACTTATTTTTCTTAAAACAATGCTTAAACTCTCTATCCTCGCTTCCATTGCCATTGGTGCCTGTGCGCCTGCTGCAGTGGAGGCCGCTTCAGCGTGCGGAATTGGCTCCTACTATGGTCCAGGCTTTCATGGTCGCTCTACGGCTAGTGGCGAACGCTTCAACTCTCAAGGTCTCACTGCCGCCCATCGCTCCCTGCCGCTTGGAAGCCGCGTAAAAGTGACCAATCAGGCCAATGGCCGCTCTGTGCTGCTTAGGATCAATGATCGCGGACCGACGTATGGCAGTCGCATCATTGACTTGTCAGAAAGTGCATTTGCTCGAATTGCTAGCTTAAATCAGGGACTGGCAAGAGTCTGCTACAACATTGCCTAGTTTGTTGGAGGTGATAAACGGGCGGGTATGCACCCGCCTTTTTTATGCGCTATTATCTAGAAGTCATCCGACTGGATGGCCTTTCAAGTTCGCTAATGTGAGCTGTGCGGTTACTAAGGAGCAAAAAACAGCGTTATTGGATTTGGTCGTCGCAAAATGGACATTGCGCTCATTGTGGCACGTTCATTGATTGTGACGAGACTTATCACATTGACCACATTCAGCCTTTTTCTAAAGGCGGTGTAACTAAGCTTTTTAATCTCCAGCTTCTTTGCCCTTCTTGTAATCTCAAGAAAGGCGTTAGCGAATTTGAAGGACCTTGCAGCAGTGGCTGCACCTTTAACTTTGCTACTTAATCATGAAGCTTGATTCTTTAATTTATGACTACGAGGATGCTGGTCGTCCTGAAATCCTTGAAGCCGTTAGCGCCGCAATGAGGCGTTATCTCAAGGGCGAAAAATGCACTGGTTTGCAGCTTGCTCCGCGAGTGGGAAAACAGTCAATTGCTGTTTTGATTGCAAATGAAGCAAGGGCTCGAAATGTTCCTTTTGTTCACATAATTGTACCTTGGACCAATTTGAGTCATCAAATTGTTGACGTAAAAAAAAACAAGCGCACGTTTGATTTTTACAAGGCTTATGGCACCACTGAACCTTTCCGCGCTGACATCGTAGAAACCGTCCCTCACCATAAGTATTACACTAGCTACACAAATCGTCCGACTTTGTTTGTGTCAACAGTTCAATTGCTACTGCATAATATTAATGTAATAGTTAAAGCCGTTGAATACGCCATTCAAACCACGAGAATGCGCCCAGTGTTCATCATTGACGAAGTCCAGTTGATGGGGGCGGGAATGCCTTGGTACGAAATGATTGAGAAGCTTATTGGAGCGGGAGCATATATCATCTCAATGACAGGCACCGAGCGCCGTTTAGATAAGAAAAATATTATTGGTTTTGAATTTCGAGAAGTTGAAGGATCTAAAAAAGATCCTTCGGCGCATAAAATCCTCAAGGGGGTCAAAACAGATGACAATGGCGACAAAATTGCTTCCATAGCAGTGGGCACTCTTAGCTCTGTTGAGTATGAAATTATTCCCACTGGATCCACTCCTGTGCCAATTTCAATGGCTTTTGATCGGGGATGGTGCGTGGGAATGGATGTAAAAACTTTTGATTTTAAATTTGTTGATTTAGCCACCGGCAAGCAATCTTCGGTCACTCAGGCATCACTGGAAAAAACTCGGTCTCATCTTAGCGATTGGCTGCAAAGTGACGAATGTATTTTCATGGCTGTTCAACACGTTCTCAGCGATTTAATTCGACGACGAATTGGTTTAAATCTTAAAGATGCAAAAGCCATGTTCATTACATTGTCAGACACAGATTCAGTTAAAAGAAGCAAAAATAAACACATTGACGAAGGAGCAAATTATCATGCCCGTAAAATTAGGAATGAATTTAATAAGCAACTTTCCTTGTTGCCTCAATTAATTCGTTCCAGGCTTGGACGTGTAAATGCAGAAATTTGTACTTCCATGCTTTCAAGCGGAGAGCCTGATAAAGCAGCCATGGAAAAGTTGAAACGATTTGCACTTATTGAAATGGATGTCAATGGCAATGAACCAATTGACGTATTGTTTGTTAAAAATATGGGAGTAGTAGGGCTTGATGTGCCAGAATTAAAAACCATGGCTAATTTGTGTAGCAATTCTGCAGATGCGCCTACCACTATTCAAACTAATCTGCGAATTGTCACAAAATGGGAGAAGAGTGATGTAAATGCTCTGCTTATACTTCCTGCTCATTATCATTCGCTTCAATTTCGCGACATGTGCGGAAAGTGGAGTAATAAAATTCGAGTGAGCACTTTTGAAGAAGATAGTGATTATGAAAAGATAATTAAAGAAAAGGAAATTGAAGACTGTCCGGTGGTGGACGGGTCTGGCAAGGTCCACTCGTATAGTACTCATAATGGTAATATTATTGAAACCGATCTAGAAGCTACGTTGGCTGCGGCTCGCCGTAAATATAAAATTGCAAACACTTTAAGTAATTATCAGCTCATTGAAAGCATAAAAGAAGGGGCGTTTCCTTTAGCTGATGAAGATTTTGATGAGGCTTTGAATGATAAGCGTGACAACGTTTCATCTTCAGGGGTAGAAGTAATTGATGTAAGTGACGAAAGAAATAAGATTGAAAAAGACAGCGAATCGTTTGGGTCAAAAGCAAATAGGCTTGCTAGTCAAATCGTAAAATACAATGACGACCCCAAGGAATGGCTGAGGATTAACAAGCAATTGATTGCAAAGGCTAAATTTAAGTGTAATATTAGCCAATATCAAAGCAAGCAAGAAATTGTAGACCCAGAGGTGCTTTTTCAATTGGTAAATGCTTTGGATGAGGCATATATTGACATTAAGGCGGAGCAGGATCGCCGGCAAGGTCAAGGGCGTTTTGTTGCTGAATATTATGCGGAGGTTGAATGACGATTGAGCTTAATGATGAAGGGCGTATTGTTTTCAGTCCATTCTTGAAGCCTTACACGTCTTATCCCTTTAATACGGCAGAGGCGCAAGAGGCTTTCTGTCGAAGTGTTCAATCTGAATTTGACAGGATGCAATTTTCTCACCCTAGGCATTTTGCCAGTCTTTTGGTGAAGGCTGTCAATACCAGTTGTAAGCCTTGGGAAATTTGGCCAACAGAAGCCAAGAAAAATCCCGATCAATGGTTCAAGCTTGTCATTGGCTGCTCTTGGGCCAGTGCCAGACAAACCGTTATTGGACAGGCGGGCGAAGAAGGGCGAAAATGGTGCGCTGTGATTGATGGGGCGTTACAGGAATGGGAGGCTGAGCGTCGGACTGACGGGAACCCCACTGGTAACAACCAGTACAAGCGAGTTGGTGGAACCGGGGGTGACACCCCCAGATCCTCTGAGCCCCGCGATCACAAGTCCGCCCGAGGCATCCGCCGCCGCCTTCAAAAGCGAGCAATCGCTGGAGACGACCAGGCCCAAAAGATTGTCGCCAAGCTTGCTACTGGTGAACTTACTCCTAATGCAGCAGCAGTTGCAGCAGGGATGAGGGAGAAATATATACGCATTTCCCCATCGCCCCCCAAGGCCGCCAAGGGGCTTATTACTAGACAAGGAAAAGAATGGTGCCTGGCCTTGCTGGAGGAGCTTTCAGAGCTTGTGCTTGCTTCGTAGGCATTTACTCACAGAAGCTTGCAAGGGCTTTAATAGAGAGGCAAAATGAGGGAGAGAACGATACCGAGGCGCTCGCAAGGGCGCCTTTTTCTTTGCCCCGGCTAGCACTGTAATACATTGACGGGCACGGCTGGTGCGGTATTATGCCTCTAAACCCCTCCCCCTCATGCGCCCTTTTTCTTCTCCCATCGCTTTTTTCTCAATCAGCATCGGCATTTTCACGCTCGTTGGTGCCAGCATAATTCCATTTCCAGAACCTGCAAAGGACGCATTGGCTTATGGAAAGTGCATCAAGCTCCATCCACAAAGATATTGCGCCATCACATATATGGGCGCTAAGTGAATCTTCCCCCTGGCACAATTGTTGATCTTAATGATCGGCTATTTGGCTGGAGAGGAAAGTATAAAATAATGGAGCAAAAGGCTAATTTTGATTTAGTGCGCATTCAGAACTTACAAACCAACTCTATACAATTTGTCAGTCCTGACAGACTGCGCCCCAGCATCCTGCCGCAGTTCCGCCTGAAAAGCTTGCTGCCAGACCATAAGAAAGACTAATGGCCCAAAGCCTTTACAAGGGCCATGGAAAAGGCAACAATGGGAAGCAACGAGGCGAGAGCCTCTCAACCACCATTCCCATGGCAAAAGTTCTCAAGCCCCAAACCAAAACTGAACTAATCAAAAGCTTCATTTTTGATGCTGGCAGCAGCATCGTCAGCGTAGAGTTCATCAAAGTTGATGGCTCCCTGCGCAAACTGCAGTTCAACCCCCGCGACACGCAGGAGATTAAGGGCACGGGCCATGCCCTAAAGAATCCTTCTATCGTTAGGTGCAGGGACTTCTCCATTGCCCGCAAGGAAGGCCAAGGTGCCTGGCGTTCGTTTGATTGCGAACGCGTGGTAAGCATCAAAGCCAATGGCATTGCTCTCTACGTTTAATTAAACTATGGGGCAGAGAGGAAGAAACGCCTTCCTAAATGTGCGCTCCCTGAACATGCTGGCCACTATTCGGGCCATACGGTGGATGAAAGAACAATTGTTTCAGCAGTTGTTAATCTAGCCTCTGTTCTGTAAAGGGTCTCGTCGAAGACTGTAGGTGGTGCCAATGTAAGTATGTGCATGTGACGGCCTGCAGTAAGCGCATTCTCGTAAGTCCCCAACCACAAACCCTCAACCATTTCTACCATGCCAGCAACACTTACTAGAGACGACGTATATAGCCTGTGGAGCAGAGGCGAAGGCCAGTGGCATCACATGGCTACTAGCAGCGATGAAGCTGAACTGCAGCTAAAGGCACAAAGCCTACGAAGGCTTTTCACCAATAGGCGTTTTGTCGTGATACCAGGTGCTTCGGCCCCAAGGCCATAAGCAAAGATGATGCTTCAAGGGGCTGGCAACAGCCCCTTTTGGCTGTATTGTAAGGAAGTTCAGGCGAGAGCCTCTTTCTTCAAAACCATGACCCGCACCATCGACACCACGAACTGCCCTGGCTGGGGCGATCTCACTAAGCTCTCGGACCGAGCAGTGGAAAACGCCCTCAACATTGCTTGGAGCCGTAAAAAATACGATGCCACTTGCAGGGCCGCCCTTTCATTCCTGCAGGCAGAAGATCTGCGGCGCTGGGACAATGGAGGCAAGGCAGAATTTCAGGCCATGATTGAGCGACAGTTCGGTCGTCCTTCTGTTGTGTGAAGCTTTGTTGCGGAGGAGGCTTCGGCCTCCTCCTTGGATTTATTGTTCTTTTGTTCGGAGGCGAGAGCTTCCACTCTTTCTTCAAAGCCATGACTGTCTTTCCCCTCACTCTTCGCACCTATACCGTTCACTTCTCCTACCGCTACGGAGTGGACAAGCAATATATCAGCTACAACTCCAGCGTGGTTGATGCTGTTGATGAAGCCGCTGCGGCCTACATTATTCGCGACCGCAATTGGATGCGCGATGTAGAAGTAAGTTTGGTGAAACGTCACGAATACGCTGCTTGGTAATTTTTCCTTTCGTTCCTTTCTTCCCCATTGATTTCCTCCCATGACTTCTTCTCTTTTTGGCATGATCACCATCCCCACCATTCATCTCAACGGAGACTCTGCTGAAACGTTAATGCGTGAATATCGCGCAGCGTATGAAGCCATTGATAAAGCTATTGATGCTTTAGCTGCTACCACTTGCAACGGCAGGAATTATTACACTCAAGGCGGCAGTGCGTTCTACCGCGCTCGTGATGAACGCCAGGCAGCTCTTGATAAACTGCGTGATGCGCAAGCCTATTGCGGAGAAATCTGCATGGGCATCGAGGAGCAGCAGGCCCGCCGCCGCTGATTGTTGCGAATTCTGACAAGGGCGCTTTTGCGCCCTGCTCCATTTGACTTTTCAGCTTTCTTCCGCTAACTTTCTTTCTGTACCGGGGCACTGCCCCTCCTCTTCAAAAACCATGGCCCACCAATTTTCTTCCGGCGCTTTTTTCAACGGCCAAGCCGCCTGGCATGGCCTCGGCACTGTGCTTGACGGCACGTTGCCTGCTCGCGAGGCTTTCGCTCTGGCTGATGCTGATTGGAGCGTGCTCAGCACGCCCATCTTTGACCCTGCAGGCCTGCCCATTGATGGCTATCAAGCCATCACCAGAGCAGACAATGGAGAAGTGCTAAGCGTTCAATCGGCTTCGTATGCCATTGTGCAAAACGAGCAGCTCATCCGCCTGGCAGAAGCACTTCATGAAGATGCTTCCATGGATGCAGTGGTGGTGCTGCAGGAAGGTCGGAAAGTTGCTTTCACTGCTCGCATTAAAGGAGCAGAAGGCGATGTGGTGAAGAACGATGCCATCAATCAATATTTTGTTGGCACCACTTCTCATGATGGCTCTATTGCCTTCCAAGCCATCTTCTCGCCTATTCGCGTGGTGTGCATGAACACTCTTTCTGCCACTCTTCGCCATGCTGATAGAGCTGCTAGCAACAAGCGCATGAGCATTCGCCATACCACCAATGCCAATGCTTTGATTGATCGTTTGCCTGAAATCATTAGTTTCAAGCGGCAACAATTTACTGCCACTATTGAAGAACTGAAGATCATGGCTGCCAAGCCTTGCACTTCTGCTCAATTCAAGGCATATATCCAAGGCGTGTTCAGTGATCAACTGGCAGGCATGGTCAATGACAAGCGAGGCGATGCTTCTACTGCTCGCCAGAAGGTGGTGCAGGATCTTCCTCAATGGGACACCCTCTGCAACAAATTCGCTGGCGATGCCATTGGCTCTGACATTAAAGGCGTGAAGGGCACCTACTGGGGCGCCTACAACACCGTCACTGAGTTCCTCACGCACGAAGCTGGCCGTGATGGCACAGACGCTGCTCGCAGGCGCCTGGAAAGCCTTTACTGGGGCAATGCTGCTGCCACGCTCAACAAAGCTCATGCTCTGGCCCTTGCCTGAACCATAAGCAAAGATCATACAAGCAGGGGCTGGCAGCAGCCCCTTTTTAGACTATTGTTGTTTCAACGGGCCGAGAGGTCCACCATTCCTTGAGTATCATGATCACCATTTCATCCCCCCGCGTTTTCCAGGTGGCAGGAGTGCCTGCCATTCAAATTCCGGCTGGCGCCAAGGAAGTCCGCATAGCGGGCGAAATTTCTTATGTCGTGGGAAACAAAGTCGTTTTCCAAGTGGGAAGCGCCATAGGAAAGTGCGGCAATGGACAGCCTCACAAGACGCATTACAGGCGCGTCGCAGGCGAGCCTATTCAAGAAAACATAACTGTAAACCGCCGAGGCAGCGCGGCCTCCATTTCTATCGTAATGCCGGAAGGTTTCGAGTTTGAGGCGCGGGGCTACTCGCGCAACGCCGAATGGCAGCGCTTTCGATTTAATGGTGAAATTGTGGCGAGAGTGTAGAGGCATGAACGTTCCTAACCATCAGCACAATAGTGGCAAGCCTCCCAAGCGGAGGCTTAAGCCTCAAGCCTTAAGGGCCGCCAAGGCCCGCCGCAATGCTCTCCTCCATCGTCTCCTCTCTCATGGAAACCATCAACCTTCTGGCCATCAGCAACAAAGGCCGTAGCCGCATTGGCACCACTATCACTACTGCCATTGTTGAGCAGGACCACCATGACAAAATGTTTGAAGATTAATTATTTCCTTTCCCATTGATTCTTTATTCTCACAGTTACCATGATTACCATTCGCACTTATTCTGATAATGGGCCGTATTGGCCCTCTACAGTGATGAAATATCAAGCTGCTTGCTTAAAGGACGTAATCTTTCACACTCGTCTTGCAATGGAAGAAAATGAGCAATATATCGGCGCCTTCAACGAGGATGGCACCTGCTACGGCTTGTGGGAAGAAGATGGTGAGCCTGAGCCTGATGGTGAAGGCGGTTGGTGGAAACCTCGCCATTACACCTTCAGACGGCCTGGAGGGCGCTCTGCGAAGGCCTTCGTAATGATGGCGGAGAAAATGAAATGACCGTTTTAGAACTCCTGCATTGGCGCATTGATCCCGACCATTTCACTGGCACTGTGCAAGCCCTTGTCGAAGAAGATGATGATCCTTTCTTTGCCAAAGCTTCCTTTGCTTTAGCAGAGCTTGAAGGCTGGCCAGATAATGACAAAGAACGGCTTGCTTTTATTGAAGCGCTAAAGCTTGATTGGACTTTCGTAAACGATTCCTTTTAATTACCATGACTATCATTGCCTGCCTTCCTCCATCGCTCTTTTGAAATGAACTTCTATCTTCATGCTCTTGCCTGCTCTCATTGCGGCCATGCAGAAGAGCCCTTACACCTAGGAAAGAGTTCTGCAGGATGGTGCTTCAGTCTTCACATATATCCTGAAAAGCTTCTCTCTGACTGGCAAGACATTTGGAGCCACATTGATGCCTTAGTTGAAGAAGGCAATCATGAAATTAGGAATGAATATGGCGATCTAATAGAGTCTGGCGGTTTCTTTGCTGTTGTTTGGGACAGAAGCAGAAAAAAGCCTCATAGTTTACAGTGGCTAAAAAACAACCATGCTATTCCAGGCCCTTACGGGCTTGCCAGGCACATTGTTGATGGCAACCATTGCATAGGCAACGCAGGGCTAAATGTTCCTATTGATTATTTTGTTGGAGACTTTTCATGACTATCATTGCCTGCCTTCCTCCATCGCTCCTTTGGGCTGCTTCACTAGCAGCCAGCACTGATCCCGGCAAAGGCCCCATCTGCGCCATTGAGGCCCGCCAGAGCGGCTCTAAGCTGCGTATTGCTGCAGTGGACGGCCATCGTGCCTTCCGCTGCCTCCTGCCGCCTATAGAGGGCTTCTTCCTGCCTGAGGAGCCCATCAGGCTTCTTCCTAAGGCTTTCAGCAAGGCACCATCACGCAAGACTGTCAAAGCAGAATTGGATGATGGAGGAATAGTAACCTTCAAAGATAGAAATGGGCTAGTAGTTAGTTCCTGCGTGTGGACTGCTGATCCTTGGGCATTGTCTGAACAAGCCTTTCCTAATCTTGATCAACTATGGCCTACGGAACTATCTTGCAAGCCTGGCACCTTCGTAGCGTTCAATGCTACTTATCTTGCTGATTTTATGAAAGTGGCAGATAGGCTCGCAAGCAATAGCGTGGTGCGCATGTATTCTCAAGACAGTCCCATTGCTCCTATTGTCTGGCAAGCAATGTTTGATAAAAGCTGGTTGGGTGATGGAGAAGAAATTGAAGATGATATTGTGCTTGACTATCTCATCAGTCCTGTGCAAGTGAGGGGGCAATAAGTGTTTAATGCTGATTTCTTTCCCACTCCAGCAGAAGTAGCGGCAGATATGCTCGATTGCTTAGACTTGCGCGGCAAAATAGTGTTGGAACCTAGTGCAGGTTCTGGCAATCTCATACAAGCCTGTCTAGAACGTGGTGCTCAAGAAATACTATGGTGCGAGCAAGAACCCAAGCTTCAAAATATTCTGAAGCCGATGGGCACCAAGCTAAAAGATGACTTCTTGCAAGTAGAAGCTGCTGACATATCACACATTGATCTAATCGTAATGAATCCTCCATTTAGCGCTGATGAAAAGCACATTCTCCATGCTTTTTCCATTGCCCCTCCTGGTTGTCAAATAGTAAGTCTTTGCAATTGGCATACTATTGATGGTCGTCACTGGGGGCGTCAGTTAGAACTGGCTAAAGTCATTGAAGCCTATGGAAGTAGTGAAAATCTTGGTGAATGTTTCACTGATGCAGAACGATCTACACGCATAGAAATAGGCTTGGTGCGCCTTACGAAACTAAACACCAATAAAGAAGAGCAGTGGGAAGGCTTTTTCATGGGCAATGATGACATTGAAGCGCAGGGGCAGGGCATTATTCCTTACAGGCGCTCTAGGGATATTGTCAATCGTTACGTGGAAGCCTGCAAGCTATTTGACAAACAACTTCTTGTTGGACAGCAAATGCACAATGTTCTTGATGGTTTTTTTGGTAAAGATTTGGGTTTACAAGTGACAGTTGAAGGAGCACCAGTTAGTCGCAATCGCTTTAGAAAAGACCTACAAAAGGCAGCGTGGAAGCATGTGTTTGATGAATTCTTGCCTGCCCAAATGGCTACTAGCCAGTTACGTTCAGACATCAACGTATTTGTAGAAAAACAAAGTTGCATACCATTCACCGAACGTAATTTATTTCGTATGTTGCAAATTGTGGCAGGCACACAAGAACAACGTATTGACAAGGCAATAGAACAAGCCGTTGATGCACTTACAAAACACACAAAAGAAAATCGCTTTGGACTAGAAGGCTGGGTGACAAATAATGGCTATATGCTCAGCCAAAAGTTCATCAAGCCGTATATGGCAGAATTGTCATGGAGTGGCAATGGCATAAGGTTGCATAATTATGGCAGTGCTTTTGATGAAATTCAAGACCTAATCAAAGCACTATGCTATATTACTGGCAAAAATTATGTTTTTATGGGGCAGCCATCAAGAACTGCTGATGGCACGTTCTGGCCTGGGGAATGGTATGATTGGGGCTTCTTCACCTTCAAGGTCTTCAAAAAGGGCACTGTTCATTTCAAATTCAAGAACAAAGACGATTGGGCCATGCTTAATCAACGTTATGCAAAAATTAAAGGGCAAACACTGCCGGAGGTTTTATGATTCTCATTGACTATTTCACTGATGCTTGCTGCAAAGGCACAGAGCTTATTGAGGGCTGGTATTGATGCTGATTTCTTGCCTGAGACTACGGCCAACTAATGACCATGCTAAGCGCCTAGGCTTGCCAGTGATCTAAGCTCGCAAGCCCGACAGGTTGCGCATTACCTTTCCCCCGCCTAATTAGGTGGGGTTTTTTTGTTGGTTGAGTTGGGGAAAATTCGCCCAAGCTTCCCCCCGTATCCATAAAAAAAACCTTCCTATAAAAAAAGAGCCCCTAATTAGGGGCCCTTTTACTATACTTTCTAGAGTTTGTATAGTTTCTCCAGCTTGTTTCGCTGGTTATCTATAGTCTCCAGGGACTCTAGCTTGTTTGTCAGTTCCCGGATCTTGTCTAATCTTGACTGTATTCTTTTATTGTTAATTTCATCCAATTTCCTTAAATTATTGATCGCATCTTCAAAGAGGTTAGCTACGTTTTCCATGGGAGCGTAAAGTATAGAGAATTGGCGGAATCGTTTCCGCTTTCCTATTGTTGCAAAAACTCCCGCCAGGATCGGCGAACTTTAGAAAAACTTTACAATTCATTGATTAGTATTTCTTATGGGGAGCAGTAGTACGGGCGTACTAGCGCGGCGGCGGGGGCTCACCCCCTCCCAAGCGGAACACTATTTTCAAACGACTTTTTTGCCCCTAAGTATAAACAATTCCGCCTCTTTTTTCGCTCATTATAAAGAGCGCTTCGCGCTCTGTCAGAACATCTTCAATGTTCCTCTTTATAGCCCAAAAGCCAGTAGATACTGCCCGAACGGTTATTCTTCAATGGACGGGAGTGAGGGCATTAGATTGTTCGCGCTGAGGAAAGTGCCACGAGCGAGCGAGCCCTCAAGGCGAGCTTTATTCAAGCACTTTCCTTTCCATAGTTTTTTTGTTTTTTTGCAGTAGTTCTGTTATGAAAGGAATTATGGCTGTTTTTTCATGCTCCCCCTGGCTGCGCACACTATCAGCGGCTAGTGACTATTTACTAGCTTGTAAGCCAAGAAAAGAAAGTAGTTTAGAAGATGGTTGTTAGGAAGAGGCCCTAGGAACGAACGCCTTGGGGGCTATTGCGCGTACGGGCCTCTGAGCGAAGGGAGCTTAAGAAAAGCTTTTTGAAAGGGGCCAGAGGAAGGCCGCAGGAATGACGCTCTTGGGGAGCTACCTTCGCGAAGCGGCCTTCCGCACAATGGCTAACAACCATCGTTCCTGCTGGAAATGGCAGGTACGACTTTCAGCCGAGGCTGCGCCATGAGCCTATCGTATATCAGCCTGTGAGTCAGAGTATGCTACTATTTAAGAGTGTTTACGAAAAAAAGGACCATGATTCAGAATTGTCTGCTGGTGTTGGCATGGGCTAATGCTCCAAACAAGGTGCGGCTTATTCCTTGTCAAAATGAGCAAGAAGCCGTTAGTGAAATTGCAAGCATGGTGCTATGCAGCTCTGAAGATTTGCAAGTGACAGCTTTTGGCTTTATTGATGATGCTCATCGTTTTAGAAGCCAATGGTCTTCTATTGCCAAGGAAGAATGGTTTGATTTTTCTCCTGCAATGAAGGCGCTGCTCCTGGACACCCTGGATAATCGGCGTAAAGTTCTTAAAGCTGTTATTCCCTCTTCCATTGACAATTATTTGCGATGGCCCGAATGGAACATTTCCCATGCTGAACGTCGTCGTCTTAACATTGAGGCAGGGCGCCTGCCAAGCTTTGTACAAGATGCCACTGATTATGTGCTATGGGCCGTTGCCGCTGTTAATGCTCAACGCAACTATTGCTGCTCTCGTGATATTGTTCGCCATCCTGCAAATGATGGACTTTACAATTCAAGTACCATCTACAATGTCCTTGCTGAAAGCAAGAAAAAAGGCCTCATCAAAGAAGATATTATCGCCACTTCTAAAGTATTTTCGCTCACCAATGCAGGCACAAAGTTTTTGAAAGAAACAGAAGAAGTTTCAAAAACGCCTCGTCTACGCAAAAGCGCTAAAAGCCTTTACGGAGGAATTGTTTCATGAGCTATAATCTCCCCTATGAAGGCTTTGCAGAAATAAAGGCTATATGGCGCATTCACACGCCTAGTAAACGCTATAAAAATAAAATATTGGCTATTTTTGAAAAGCTTATGCAGCCTGCTAAAACCAGCTTTTATAAAATTAGTTTTCCAAAATATGATGGCTATCAATTTGATTTAATGAGCTTGACCATTGAGCATGAAGACGCTACGATGCCATCGACCATGCCTTCCTACCCCGACTGGTGACCACCATGCCTTCTTCTTTTAATGATTGGAGCCGTCTCGTCACAAAGCACGTTCTGGACGACCCTGCAGGCTTCAGCGAGCTTGTAAACCGCTTGGAAGTGTGTGAGCACGCTGGCAGCAAATCTGCCGCAGCAGCCATGGGCTTTCTTCTAGGAAAAGCAGGAAGCATCCCTGAAAAAGAAGAGCCTTCTGTTTACGATGATGTGGTGGATGTTCTTGACCAAATGGGATGGAGAAGCGATGGCAAGGGCCTAGAAGCCTGCGAAGCTGCAGATAAAATCTTTGGCATTATTTACCAATGGATTGATAAGACGCTGGAAGAAGATGGCTATCCCGAAGCAGAAGAAATGACGGAGGCCGAATGGAACACAAGGAAAGTGATCATGGAAGCATTTGCCAATAAAATGCCGCCTCTGTAACATTCCTTACTTATTTCCCCTCCATTGTTCTCCTTCTTGCCCTAGTCTTGCTAAAAGGCTGGGGCTTAATTGTGTTTGACGATCTTCCCGCTCCGTTTAATGTGGGGGCCATTAAGATTTGGCCCGTCCATAGTCGCCCTGGCTTTGCTCATTTCATTGCTTTTGAAGGCAAGCCTTTTTACTTTCGTTCTCGTGCTGAAGCCATGCTTTTTGCCAGGGACAAGCAATCTGCGCACGATCCTGAAAACATTTGCGACTAGCGGAAGGGAAGGGCTTGGTTTGCGCTAGCCTGCTTTGGTTGGTCGCGCTCCGCTTGGCGGGGCTTTTGTTTTCATGACGTTTAAGGAACAAGCAAAGGCTGAAAAAAGTGATAGGATTCCCTGTATCTCGTCACGGAGCTTGCCCCACCATGTCGCCTCCAGCCCATTTGCCACTCGACATCGAAAGGATGGCGAGTAAGTTACTTGTTGATCCATCCAGTCCAACAGGCTTAAGGTGGAAAATAGACCACTGGAAAATGAGGGCCGGCGACATTGCTGGCACCATTAAAGACACTGGTCACTGCATCGTCAATTTTTACGGCAAGCGATTTCACACCCATCGCATTGTTTGGGCTCTGCATAATCAACAAGATCCTGGTCCCTATACTGTTGATCACATTGATCGCAATCCCGCAAACAATGATCCCGCGAATTTAAGGCTGGCTACTTACGAAGGTCAGATGCGCAACACGCGCCCCAAAAAATCTAAATATGGCAGGGGTGTGAAAAAAATTGACAACAGGTACTACGCCCGAATTATTGTCAATAATAAAGACATTAGCCTAGGCGGATTCGCCACAGCCGAAGAAGCCCGGCAGCGGGCAGCGCAAGCTCGCGAAGTCTATGCACAGCAAAATCATTCGTCCCTTTATCCGACTCTTGAATCATGAATCTCAAAGAAAAAGCTCGTTGCACTCCCATTGCCCGCACTGGGCGCGTACAGGATTGGATGGACAATCCCGAAAATCGTCACGCTGTTAGCTGCACCACGTTTGTAGTAGAAGATTCAATGGAAGGGAGAGATGGCATTGAAGCATCTTGGCGCTTTACTTCCCATGGGCTACGAAATGGTGCTGGCGTGGCTATACATTTGTCTAAACTGCGCGGTAAGGGCGCAGAAAATGGCAAGGGCCTTGTTGCCAGTGGTCCCGTAAGCTTCGGTAAAATCTATTCCACGCTCAATGAAATCTTGCGTCGTGGTGGCGTCTATAAGAACGGCGCTGTAGTTCTTCATTTGGACTATGACCACCCTGATCTTCTTGACTTCATCACTGCTTCCCGCAGCGAACTTCCCTGGGCAAAGCGTTGCGTAAACGTAGATCAAGACTTCTTGGAAAAGCTTCCAAGCGGAGTTATTGATGCCTTGCTGAAGTCGATTGCCAATGGCGACGTATGGTTGATGAAGAAAAGATGGAACAATAAAGGAGAGCGCATTTATGGAAATGTGTGCCTTGAAGTGTTACTTCCTTCTCGCGGCACTTGTCTATTGCAGCATGTCAATCTTGGTGCCTGTTCGCTAGGCGATATTCGGCCTGCTTTCGCTGAAGGCATGACACAGCTCTGTGAGCTTCATGCTCGCACTGGCGTTGGCGACACTGGCGAATATCTTTTTCCTTCCATTGATAAGCAAGTGGGCCTTGGCATTCTTGGCTTAGCTAATTTTCTTTCCATCCATGGCATTTCTTATGAGGATCTTGGTGATGCTTTAGAAGCCTATTTAATAATGGACCCTGATGAATGGCTTTACACTTATGAAGAATCATCTGCTGGAGAATTTGTCTGGGCTTTAGACCAAGGCATCAAGAAAGCTGCCTTTGTAGCAATGCAGCATGGCATGGAACGCGCCTTTGCCATTGCTCCTACTGCCTCCTGCTCCTATCGCTATCTTGACTCTCGTGGCTTCACCACGGCTCCTGAAATTGCTCCTCCCATTGACCGTCTTGTAGATAGGGACAGTGAAACAATGGGAGTGGAACGGTTTGATTATGGAGCAGTGGAAATTGCTGAAGAAGTGGGCTGGAAAGCATTTCGTAAAGTGGCTGATGGCATTTGCACTTTGCTTGAACGCACTGGTCTGTTCCATGGCTATTCCATGAACTGGTGGGCTGATCAAGTGGTGTGTGATGAAGCTTTTATTAAAGAATGGTTGGATAGTCCTCAAACCTCCATTTATTATGCTTTGCAAGTGCAATCTGGCACACAAGCTAAAGATGATGTTGGGGTAGAATTAGGGGAGAGCCTAACCAGCTTCTTTGGGCTGGAAAATGAAAACGAGCCTTTGGCTTGTTCTATAGAAACAGGCTTTTGCGCCGCCTGTTCCGAGTGATCATTTCTTTCATTGTTTCTCATGGGGCTATATTTTTAGCCCCCTATTTGTCGTCCATTATTTTCATTGCTTTAACTAAAAATGGCTGTTCTTGATTATTTTGCTGCTGTTGCTCGTAAGCGTCCATGGCAAGCAGTGCCTGTGACAAAAGGGGCGTTGACTCCTGGAAGTGAGGAGACTATTTTTCGTGCTCTTGCCATTCGCCACCTTGAACTTCCCGTGAAGGACATGCTGCTGCAGGGACTAGAGCGTGATCTGCCTGATTCGCCTGGTCTCATTGAAAGCATCTATAGCAACATGGCTGATGAAGAGCGCCATGACGAAGCACTTGGTTATGTAGCTGCTGCTCATGGCATGGACGACAAGGTCGAAGCGGAGGCTATGCGCATTCGTCAGGCATGGATTGATCATCCTGCCTTTCCCATTGTTAAAGTTGCGACAATTGAACGAAGCTTGTTTTTTACAATCCTGCCGTTTTTTCGTTTTAATGGCGACAAAGGATTGCGCACTGTTGCCAGTGACATCTCCCGCGATGAAATTTGCCACTCTTTTTGCAATACAAAGATCGCGGAAGAATCTGGCGAGGAATATAGCAATAGCTTGAATAAGTTGCGTAAAATGACTGCGCTGTGGATTTATGACAAACTTGGATCTTCATCCAACAAATACCTTGACAAGGACTTCTGGCTGCGTCAAAGCGACAGTCTGTTCCTTAGCGGGAAAGCTCCAGAGCTGAACGAGACACGAGCTAGCACAATGCCATGTTTCTTTGAAAGCAATGCGCTAAATCTCCCAGCGTATGGTAGGTAGAAATACTTAGTGCGCGGGGTCTTGCAAAGTGCTTGCTCAGGCTTAAACTACTGACGCCTCCCGCTGCAGAAAGCGTAACCACCAGGTCAGAGCCCATGACAGCTTTTATTATTGCAGACACTCATTGGAGACACGCTAAAAGCTTGTCTTTCATTCAGCCCGATGGTTCCCCATTGCGTCCATTTGATTCTGTTGAAGAAATGGATGAGACAATGGTGGAAAAATGGAATTCAGTGGTTAAAGCTAAAGATATTGTATATCACCTAGGCGATGTAGCAATTCCTCGCAGTGGGCTAAAGCACTTGGCCAAGTGCAATGGGAGAAAGATTCTCATTCGCGGCAACCATGACACCTTCAAGCTTAAAGACTATGCTGAGCATTTTGAAGACATTCGTGGCGCTCATTTTCATCAGCCAGGATCGTTAATGCTTGGTGGTCTTATTTTCACTCACATTCCCGTGCATCCCGATAATTTGCAAGGACACTATCGAGGCTGCGTACACGGACACCTTCATTGTCATCTAGTCTTGAAGGACGGACAGATTGACAAAAGGTATTTTAATGCTTGTGTAGAAAGAAACAATTTCACTCCAGTACCGTTGGAAAAGGTGATTGATTATTTCCATCATGGAAGAGAGGCGCACGTTTAATACTCCCATTAGAGAGCCATGGAATCCCATCATTCATCATTGCCTAAAAGCCATTGATGAACACATGAGCCTATACCTTCGCCATCGTGACCCTTGGCATCTCCAGAAGGCTGCTTTTTTGCGAAACTATATGAAAGAGCTTAAAACCTACATCCATAGAAAGGAGGGCAAATTATGACTGTTCTCCAATATCGAGGCATTGCCTATTCAATGGAAGAAGAACATCAAACTTTTTCTAATTGGTGGCGTTTCATTCATCGCCCCACTTTATGGTTGGCCTATAGAGGCTTAAAATACAGACCATGTCAAGCTGATAAACAAGCCTGGAAAAGCTAATTGCAACTAGCCTGTCCTAAGGTTAGTTCTTTATATTCCTCTTCCCATTGCTCCTTGGCTGCCCTTGCAAGGCGAGCTTCTTCACTCATGGGGCCATAGGCCCTTCCAGCCTCTTCAATGGCCTCAGAGGCTTCTATAGCGTTCTCCCAGGCTTCTTCTGCAGCGCGTGATAAGACCATGGGAGCAAAAGCTTGTTGCCTTGAGTCTACCTAGCTGGAGCTTATGTTGCTTCAAGCCTACTTTGCTGGGGCTTGTAAATTGCTCATTGCTTTTAGCACTTTTTCTGCTTCATGCAATTTAGGCAATAATTGAGGCTTATAGGCATGTTCCGCTGCAAGAAGCTGCAGAGCAGTTTGTCTAGTGCTTTCCAGCAAGGCTATTAAAAAAAGTACTTCCTGCTTGGAAAGATCAATGGCAATGTTCATTTTTTACGAAAAAGGCAAATTCGTGAAAATTCTAACCGTGATCAGCGAATGAGACTATTTATCCAGTCGATGCTATCTTCTTTAGTGGCTTCAAGAATGGCAGCAGCAAGCGCAAAGCAATAGTCATCAATTGAACTTTCCTTCCCCCCAGTTACACTCCATTGTCCGCTTTGCCTGTATATCACACCAAGGTTTTTAAGCTGTTTAATTGCTTCTTTATGATTGGGAAGTTCAATAAGTCCTGATTGTAAAAGCTCCTTGAGCTTACCAAAAGCTTTCATTTTTGTACTCACTGACCAGGCCAGTTCCGACACGGGAAAAGACTTAGAAAGTGATTGAATGGTAGAAGCAGAGTTGTATTGGTCAAGAACAATGCTTTCAAAATCATAAAGACGATGCTGTTCTGCAATCCAAAATTCCACTTCTGCAATATTCACTTCCATCTTGCCTGCAATTTCAAAATTAGCATCAAATTGATGAAATTTATCGCAAACTAGTCGCTCCCCTTCATAATGCACAATGCAGGCCACGTATGAGTCGCGGCCTTTGCCTCCTCGTGCAGGGTCAAGAGCAAGTACATAGGTGCCTCGTAACTCTCGTTCAGGAATGGAAGTGGTGCGTTCTTTATTTACTGCTGCATCTATAATTTCTGGCGATACTAATACTGAATTACTTTTCTTAAATTCAGCTCCAAATTCCACCCAGAAGTTCTCAGGATCTTTTTTTAGTGCATTTTGTAAAAAATCACAATCAAAAGGAAGACCTGGATTCACCTCCCAAGTGGGGATTTTTTTAGCGGACATTCCCTTAAAGTCGCCACTCTCAGCTTGGGCAAAATGTTCGTAAAACACGCCATCTGCTATCCAAGGAGATGAGAGTTCAAGAATTTTACTATGAGGAGCAAACTGTGCAATGGAGGGAGAAATGGCATCAAACAATGCTTTAGTGCCTCTATTTGCATCGCCTTCAATACCAAAAGCACATTCATCAAAAATTGCCATTGATATGGCTTTACCTCGCGAAGCTCTAGCTGATGCAGGTATGGCTTGAAATACGCAGTTGTTAGATAAGGTGATGTCAAAAGCTGTTTCTCTAACAATTTCTTGCTCTAAAGGACTGTTAACTAGCAGTTGACGAATAAAATCAAGAGCAATTTTTGCCTGCTTCAAATCGTTAGCCACTGTGCAAACATAATAGTTTTCCCCTTTTCTCACTTTTCTGCGAAAATAATCTTCTTGACAAAAAGCCATGTAAACGGCTGCAACAGCGGCGCATGTGCTTTTTCCTGATCTACGCCCAAGACACCAAACGCCGTGGTTAATTTTTTCTTCAAACAATTGATTAAGAATTTGTTGTTGTTTGGGCCAAAGTTCTAAGCCTAAAACATGTTTAGAAAATTCCGAGCAGCGAAGCATTTGCTATTTCCTCCATTGCTCTTAACTTTGATTGTGGCATGAAATATGCAGGTCTGCCTCTGGCATAATCGGCCCAATACTTTTCATCCATTGCTTCATGTCCCCAGCACCAGCCGTGAATTAAAGTTTGCTGGTTTTCAATGGTAACAAGTACAAACTTTTTCTCAGCCTTCTCGTTTCGTTGCACTATGAGATCGTAAGAATGCTTGCTTCTGGTTTTCACGTCTATTCCTGGCAAATCATCGCTGCCACGCTTGGCTTCAGTTTCTTTGAACAAATGGTGCTTCATTCCCAAATGTGATGCCACAGCCACTTCCCCTGCTGCACCAAGCAAATGAATTTCCAAGGCTTTATCTCCTTTCCACACTCCCCTGTTCCTTCCACGTAAGCCTTTTGCTTCATTCACTCGCTGCCTCCTCATGCCTTCCTCCATGGCAATCCTGCGTTCTTCTTCCGTGAAGGTGAAAACAATGGGAGTGGGCATAAATAAAAAGCGTCAGTGCCATCTTAGCCACGTTTAGAATGGTAGCAAGCACATAAATGGGCAAATGTCGGAAGATTTGGTAAATCTCGGTCACAATGGCAATGAAAACTTGCGTATAGACGGTCTGGTTAATGCCCTCACTGGCATGGGCACTGGACGAGACAAGAGTCAATACACCACTGCCACTCCCATTGTCTTCCTCACTCAAGAAGAACTGGAGAATCTTTATAGCCAATGGATTCCTAAGCGCGTCATTGATATTGTTGCAGAACAATCCACGCGTAAAGGCTTTAAGGTGCTATTTGGCGGGGAAGGCGCAGCAGCGGAGGAAGTGACTGGCATTGAACAAGTGATTGAAGATTTATACATTCTTGAAAGCTTAAATTTGGTTTCTAAAAATGCTCGCTTGTTTGGAGGGGCAGTTATATTGCTTTACATTGATGATGGGCGTTCCGCTGATCAACCAGTGGACTATAAAAACATTCGTTCCATTGAAGGCTTGGAAGTGCTTGATAGATGGCAAATTGCGCCTGTTATCAATGAAGATGCACTATACGACTATTCCAAGGCAACACACTATCAAATTATTTCTGGCGACCTCATTCGACAGCCACAATTAGTAAAAATTCATAAAGACCGCATATTACGGTTTGATGGAGAGTGGCTGCCCTATCGCATTAGGCAAAGAAACTATGGATGGGGAATGAGCACGCTGCAGACTGTCTATGACAGCTTTCGCTTCTATTCCACTGGCATTAGTTCTGCTGCAACATTATTAACGGAGTTTGATATTTTTGTGCATAAACTACGCGGACTCGCTTCAATGCTTGCTGCTGGTAAAGAGAAAGACGTGAGAGATCGTTTAGTGCTGAATGATATGAGCAAAAGCATTTATCGTGGCTATGCCATTGACGCTGAAAAAGAAGAGCTTGAATTTATTAGTCGTAACTTTGGCGGCATTGGAGAAATCTTAGAAAAGCTTCGCATTGATATTATTGGCGCTTCGCAAATTCCCCATACTATTTTATTTGGAGAAAGCCCTGGAGGACTTGGCTCCACTGGTCGCAGTGAGGAGCGTGATTTTGCCAAGCATCTTGGTGACTATCAAGCTTCTCACTATAAGCGTCCTCTTCAGCATTTGATGAAAATAATTATGCTGAGCAAAGACGGTCCCACCAGTGGAAGATTGCCTGAATCTTGGCGCATCAAATTTAACGATCTCTTTGAGCTGAACGAGCGCGAGAAGGCGGATGTGAGAGCCCGCGTGGCCGCCGTGGATGGGCGTTACATTCAGCTTGGAGTGCTCCATCCGCAGGAAGTGGCAGATGCCCGTTATGGAGGCTCTGAGTGGTCAATGGAACTCACTCTCGACCCATCGCTCCCCCGTGAACTGCCCCAGCAAGAAAATAGCCCCACCCAAGAAGGGGGTGGTTCCACCCAAAAGAGGGGTGGTTTAGCAGTGCCTCCTGGTGGCCGCGATCCACTAGACGAAGAAAATGGCACGCTTCCCATGGATGGAAGCAGAGAAGTGGAAGATAGTGCTGGCCTTTATCTGCCCCGTGATTTGGAGGAAGTAAGAGGAGATGTCGTCACTTTTGTCGATAAAGAGCTTCATCAACGTGCTGTTTCGGCAGCAAAGGCGAAATTCAAAGTATGGCCGTCAGCTTATGCAAGTGGCTATGTGGTGCAACAGTACAAGCGCATGTATAAAGAAAAGCATGGTTCCACTTCTGGCGCGTTTAAGGGAGATGCTGGTGAAATTCATGCTGATGACCTGGACAAATGGTTTAAGGAAGAATGGGTGAGGATTGGTGCCAATGGTGAAATCATGGGGCCATGTGGAGCACGAAAAGAAAGAGAAGGCAAGCCAAAGTGTCTCCCCAAGGCAAAGGCACAGGCCATGGCAAAAGAGGAGCGTGAAACTATTGTTGCTCGTAAGCGCAAAGCCGACCCCGATCCTGAAAGGAAGGGACCAGCCAAGATGGTTAGCAGCAAAGTGGACGCTATTGAGCCCATGAAAGTGGAAGGGCTCATTCTTGGCAACATTGATGAAGAAGCCTTCATTTCTGAAGAGGACATTGACAAAGCCTTAGAAGAATGGAAGCAGGAGGCACCAGCACGCTTCAAGGACCTCTTGGAAGCTGAAGATGCTGAATGATCTAAGCCAGTTCTCTGCTGCCGTTCTGTCCAGCAGAATGGACGCCGAATGGTCCTATGACCGCGTTACTGGACGCTATAGGGACGAGCGTGGGCGTTTCTTAAGCAAAGCTGCAGTGGAGCGCATTGTTGATGGACGCATTGATAAGCTGGAGCAGTCCTTAAAGCGCTTCACGCGCATGTTAGCTGATGGCTCCATCACCATTGACCAATGGCAAGGCAGCGTCCGGGAGGCGATTAAAACGGCTCACATTCAAGCAGCAATTATTGGTAACGGTGGACGAAGTGGTATGGGCAGCGCAGAATATGGACTGGTGGGCCAAAAACTCCGACAAGAATACGCTTATCTTCAAAACTTTGCCAACGATCTCCTGGGGCAACGCATCTCGCAGCCAATGGCGCTGGCCCGCATTGGGCTCTATGCGCAAAGTGTTCGCGGCTCATACTGGCAGGGTAGCGAAATAAGACAGAAGGGACAAGGCTATTCACTGATGCAGCGCATCCTTGATCCACAAGCGCAACACTGCCAGGATTGCCTTTCCTACGCAGCGCGAGGCATTGTTCCCATTGGTTCATTACCATTGCCTGGCCAACGTTGTGAATGCAAGGCTCGATGCCGCTGTACAGTGAGGTACTTCAGGCAACAAGCGCCTGTAGTGCCTGTGTAAATTTTGCCACTATCATCGGAGGGATTCCGTTTTTCTTATGGCAAAAATTCTTTTCTGTGCGGATGTTGGAGTACAAACAGGGTTTGGCAGGGTTTCGGAGTATTTAATTCCAGCACTTGCCAAGGAGCATGAAATACACGCACTGAGCGTAAATTGGCACGGCGACCCGTCGCCCATGCAGAAGCATTGTCAAATGTATCCTGCCATGGCACACGGCACTGATCCTTTCGGCTCCCATCGCATTGCAGAGCTTGTACAGGCAATTAAGCCAGACGTTGTTTTTATTGTTAATGACATTTGGGTGGCGATCACCTTATACGATCAAATTGAAAAACTGAAAGAAACAATAGGCTTTAAGAGTTGTATTTACACTCCCATTGATTCTTATGGGCTATTTCCTGATTTATTGCCAGCCGTAGATAAATGGGACCAACTCATCACTTACACGGAATTTGGCAAGCAAGAAATTGAAAAGATGGGCTACACGCGCCCCGTGGAAGTAGTGGGGCATGGCACCGACTTCACTAAGTTCTTTCCCATTGATAAAGCTCAATGCCGTAAGGAACTAGGCGTGGCGGAAGATGTTTTCATTGTTTTCAATGGCAACAGAAATCAACCACGAAAGCGCATTGACCTAACCATTAAAGGCTTCATTAAATTTGCCAAGGATAAGCCTGATGCCAGGCTATGGCTCAACATGGGCAAAAAAGATATGGGCTGGGACATCATCAATTTGTTTAAGAGAGTGGCACGAGATGAAGGTTATGATGCCACTGGCAAAGTGATTCTTACCAGTCCGCATTTCTCCACGCATAATTGCCTTCCCATTGAACAATTAAATAAAGTGTACAATTCAGTGGACGTGGGCGTTAATTCTTGTATTGGTGAAGGATGGGGCCTGGTCAACACTGAACATGCCGCTACTGGTGTGGCGCAAATTGTTCCTGATCATACAAGCCTGAAAGAAATTTTTAATGATATTCCTCGCATTGCTTGCCATGGTTCCGAAACAGATAGAAACTATGGATTGGAGCGAATGCTGCCAGAGCCTGAAAGCCTAGCTGAGCTTTTGACTAATTATTATGACAATCGCCAGGCCCTTCATACTGCAGGGCAATGGTGCTATAAACGCATCCATGAAAAGCCCTTCACTTGGCCCTCCATCACAAAGAAAATGCTTGGCATCATTAAGACACTCATTGACCAGCCAGAACAAGAGCCTGAATTCAAGGGCTTTGGTAAGCCTGCAAAAATTGCTTAATTTCTCCTATGCACGTCTCTATTTCACAAATCTTTTTAAGCGATGCTGGCAATGAACTATCGCCGTTTCTTCAGCATGCTACTGGTACGGTCAAAGCTGCATTTCCCGAAGCAGTTTATACGCTCTATAACAAGGAAAGTTTAAGACAGTTCATTGTTGATAATTATGACAAAGAAGTGGTTTGGGCTTATGACACGCTCAAGCCCTATTCATACAAAGCAGACCTTGGACGTTTTTGCTTGTTGAATAAGCTGGGTGGTTGGTATATGGACATTGGTGTGAGAGTGGTCAATCCAGTGGAAATTGGTCCACGCATTAAGATGCTGGCCTTTCGGGACATTCAACGCTTTAGCTTCACATGCTGGGCTTGCGCCACCACGGTTCTCTATTCGCAAATAGAAAATCCTGCCCTGGCGACAGCCATTCAACTTATTGTTAAAAATTGCCATGAGCAATATTATGGCATTACGCCTTTGTGCCCCACCGGCCCGACATTGCTTGGGCAGGCATTGGCTATGAATAGTTCCAATGCGAATTTCATTTATGGTGACTACCTAGAACTGACGCCTACGCATGAGCAGAAGAACAGGGCCTTTGTGCTGCCTGATGGTACGATCATGGCCTGGAGCAAGCCTTCTGGAGGAGGCGACTTGACTGGCTTAGGCGCCAAAGGTGTGAACAATTACAACAAACTTTGGGCTGCGAGGCAAGTATATGCAACCGTCTGATTGCGCTATTTACGCAGTGTGTATTCCTGGCGAAATGGTGCGATATTCATCCCGCGCCCCATTGATTCCCATCATGGGGGGAGCATGTGATCTAACCAAAGAAGAACGTAAAGAGTTGCGACAAAATGGTTACATTTTTGACGACGAAGGGCAGGCATCTCTTTCTCCATTGAACTCTCGATTTGGCGAATTATCGTGCATTCAATGGATAGTAAATAATGCCGAGCAGCTAAATATCGGTAATGCACAGTATCGGCGTAACTGGGTGGAACCAATCAGCGGTTGGTACAGCGAAAGTACGTTATATGTTCCAGAATTTGCAACATTTGGCTGTAGTCTTGAGCAGCAATTTTATGGTGGGCATTCGGCATTTGATGCACCATTGATTACTAGGGCACTGGCTGACACTGGAAAGTGGCTGTTCTCCCGTGAGCAAATTGACAAGATTTGGGCGCAAAATATGTTTATTGGATGCAATATGGCACGTGGTCCACGAGCCGAATATCGGCTTTTCATGACAACACTGCTTAACGCCTTGTCTCCAATTTGGGAAACGCATAAAAACGCATTTCTTCAGATTGAAGGCTATGACAAAAGAGCTATTGCTTTCATTGCAGAGCGTTTAATCACTGGCATGGTTTTATACCGGGATAAGCTTTTCCCCGAGATGAACATTGCCACTGCCCCCATCGGCTTTATTAAATAATCATGGCTCACAAAGAACAATCGGACTACATTGCATTGCTTCAGTCCAAGTTTCCTCTTGCTTTCAAGGGGGAAAGGACCTTAGAAGTAGGAAGCTTAAACATCAATGGCACAGTGCGCAATGCTTTTACTTCTCGTGAGTATGTGGGAGTAGACGTAGGGAATGGGCCAGGGGTGGATGTTGTTATTAGTGGCCATGAATATGACAGCAAAAAGCCATTTGATTGCTGCATATCTTGCGAGTGCTTTGAGCACAATCCTTTCTGGAAAGAAACTTTTTTAAATATGATTCGCCTTTGTAAAAGCGGAGGGCTTGTGGTATTCACTTGCGCCACTACTGGCCGTCCTGAGCACGGCACTGAACGCAGCACACCACAAGACAGTCCTCTGACCATCGCCAAAGGCTGGAGTTACTACTTAAATCTAACCGCAGAGGATTTTAGTTTTATTGATTTTGACTCTGTTTTTACTGATTATGAATTCAGTGTTAATCCCCAGTCGTGCGATTTGTATTTCTATGGAGTAAAGGTCTAGACTGAGAAAAAAAGAGTCATGACTAACAAGCAAAAACAGGCCAAATTGGCGAAAGTGATGCGAGAATTTAAGGCTGGCACTCTTAAAGGGAGCGATGGCAAGCCAATTGTCAGTCGCAAACAGGCGATTGCCATTGCCATGTCTGAAGCTGGCATGTCAATGGAAGGCAAAAGTGATGCTTATGTAGATGCCTATGTGGATGCTATGTGCTGCATGGAAGAAGAAGGGGAAATGGAAGAAGATATGATGGATGAAAGCATTGGCGAAAAGCGCTGTAAGGCTTATTTAAGCACTGTCAAGAAAAACAGAAAAAAAGTAGATAGGGGCGACGCTGAATCGTTTGCCCCTCCATCGTCTGTTCGTTCTGCAGCCCGTCGAGGGCTTGAACTGCGCAAGAAGCATGGCAAAGGCGGCCTGACCACGCAGGAGGCAGGCAAGCAAGGCATTGGCAGTGGTGTGGCCAGGGCTGGCGATTTGGCGGGAGGCGGGGGAATTAGCTATGCGACAATTAAACGTATGTCAGCATTTTTCTCTCGCCACGAAAAAAATAAAAGCGGAGGAGAAGATGATGCTGGCTACATAGCATGGTTGCTATGGGGCGGAGACGCAGGTAGGGCGTGGGCCAATCGCATCATTAAGATGGTAGAAAGCCGCAAGCAAAAGCCATGAGTGAATACGTCCGTGTGATTGAAGATGAAGAAGATGGCATTGGCATCATGAAAGCCTTGGCTGTCCTTTCATCTAACGAACATCGCAACACTTCCCAATGGCAACTTGTTGAAGAGCAGCATTTCAAGAATGGCCGCCTTGATGAAACGCATATTTTCGTCAGAAGTCATTATGACAAGCCTGATGAGCATTTTGAAGATGCCAAGTTTCTCATGTTTGAAGCGGAAGCAATTGCCAAGTCATACATAATGGAAGGCATTGAAGGTCAAATTAGAGAAATTCAAGACGACGATGATGACGACTGAGCTGCATATACAACATAATTAGGCATTCCCAGGAGCCATAGCACGGAATAGCCATATAAGCCGCTAAGAGTGGCTAACTGCACGGCAGATGGCTCGCTAGTTCCCTTTTCAAGGCGACAATAAGTGGCCTGCCCAATGTGTAGCTTTTTGGCTACATAACGCTGCGAAAGACCACTGTTTTCCCTCAGTTCTTTCATTCTTGATGCCACCAGGATGCGACGCTCAAAATGAGGCATCGTCAATGCATTGGTAGTGCTAGATAAAAAACGCAAAATGAATCGCAGATGAATCACTTTATACAATATACAACAAAAGCTGAATAGTATAACTATATGGATTCACAATCTTGTTTCCGTTACGATGTATCCCCCATCAGTAGCTATCAAGTTACTGATGAAGGCTATTTGAAAGTTCGTGCTCGCATTGCTCGCACTGGCATTCAATCGTACACAGATGCAAGTGGTGGCATCCGCTTGGAATATCGCCCTGAAGAAGAAGTGGCTTCTAAAGAAGCCTTAGATAGCTTCAAGGAGAAGTGTTTGACAAAAGAGCATCCTCCCGTGTTGCTTGATGCGTCCAACACTAAAAATTATGCCATTGGTTTTACTGGTGGCGATATTTTATATTCCGATGGATATGTTGAATCTACGCTCACAGTCACTGATAAGGAAACCATTGATGAAATCATACGAGGTAAAATTCGTGAGGTTTCTTGTGGGTATAAAGTAGACTACGTGAATGAACCAGGAACAACCAAAGATGGCCAACATTACGATGGCTATCAGCGTAACATTCGTGGCAATCACGTGGCTATCGTTAAAAGAGCTAGAGGAGGCGCTGATGTGCGTCTAATGCTTGATTCAGCGGATGCCGCTGCAATAGAATTATTTTCTCCCATTGAGGATTTTCAAATGCCCGCAAACATTGCGTTTGATGGTGTTTCTTATGAAGCGGATGCAGCCCTTGCGACTGCTATTGCTACTGAGCGTGAAGACGCAAAAAGTAGCTACGCCGATATGAAACGCAAATACGATGAAATGATGTCCAAAGCTTCCAAAATGAAGGAAGAAATGGATGCCATGGAAAAAGAAATGAAGGGCAAATGCGATGCCGCCGAGGGGCGTGCAGATGCTCTTGCTCAAGAGCTGGAAACAGTTAAGGCTTCTCTTGACGCCGCCCAGCAAGTAAACGTTGATTCGCTCGTTGAAGAGCGCATTGCTCTCATTGATAAGGCTCGTCCTTCTCTTGATAGTGCTTTTGATTTTTCTGGCAAAACTGCTCGTGAAATCATGGAAGCTTCTATCAAGGCTGTTCGCGCTGATGCTGATCTATCAGAACGTTCTGATGATTATGTGGAAGCAATGTTTGACACTCTGGCGAATGTTGCCCCTCGCAACGATTCTGCCACCACCGAAGAACTCCGCAAGGCTGTTGCTTCGCTGGCCACCGTTTCTGCTCCTTCGTCCTATATGGATAAGTTGCTGAATGGTTGGAAAACTCCTCTCTCCGTTACCAAGGAACGCTAATCATGGCTACTTTTTCTTCGGTGAGTTCTGGTTCGGCAGGTGGCGTGCAACAGACTTATGCGCTGACGCATGTTGCTTTGCTTGAAGGTCAACTCTCCGACATTCGCGACAATACCATTGACACCTATGTCAATGAAACTGGCAGCGTTATTGCCTTTGGTGATGCCGTAGTTTTTAACAGCGGCGGCACCATTGCCCAAAGCGCCAAGACTGTTTCTGGCACTGCTCTTCCTCTCGCTGGCATCAACATTCTCACCTACGTGGATGAAACCGCACTGGACGCCAATAGCCGTCCTGGTGTGAAAGCCACTCAGGCAATGAATGTTGCCGGTGAAGGCGCTATTGCCGTTTATGTGCATGGCGCAGTCACTCCCGCTACTACGGTTCGCGTGCAGCACACTACCAGCGGCGTTCGTTATGCAGGTCAATTCTCTGCCGCAGCCTTTAGTGGGCGCACTGCAGTAGTGGCCAACGCTCGCTATCTCAGTTCCGTTACAGGCTCTGGCCTGGCAATTGTGGAACTGAACGGCCCCAGCCTTTCCCTCACCGCTGACACTTGATAGGAGGCCCCTCTAATGAATGATTTTCGTATGGATGATGCGGGTCTGTTTCTTGAGCGTCAGCTTGAGTACATCCGCCCGCAAGTATTTGAAACGGTCTACGCCGACATCAAATATTCGACAATTCTGCCTGTAACCAGCGAAGCTGGTCCTGGCGCTCAAACTTTCACCTACCGCATCATGGACTCCACTGGTGAGTTCAAACTGCTTGCGGATGCTGCTGATGATCTGCCTCGTGCTGACATCAGCCAAGTGGAAAAGAGCATTTCCTTCCGTTCCTTCGGTGGCAGCTTCGGCTACACCGTCCAAGAACTGCGTGCTGCTCAAATGGCCAACATTGCTCTTGAGCAACGTCGCGCTGCTGCAGTGCGTCGTGCTTATGAGGAGAAGGTGGAAGCAGTGGCCATGTTTGGTGAAAGCTCTGTGGGCTTGGCTGGTTTCTTCAACAACGCCACTGTTGATGTTGTTGCCGCCAACACTTGGTTCACTGGCGCCACTGCCACTGGCACCACTGCCCAAGACATGCTGGATCTGCTGAATCATGGCGTGACTGCCATCATCAATGCTTCGCAGATGAAGGAACAGCCCGACACCATTCTGATGGCTTGGGAAGATTACAGCGTAATTTCCACTCGTCGTAATTCGGACAGCTCGGATGTGACTGTGATGGAATATTTCCTTCGCACCAATCCCTACATCCGCAACATCGAGCCCATCAATCAGCTTGATGCCAGCAACACCAGCTCTCTGACCAAGAATCGCATGGTGTTCTACAAGCGTGATCCCCAGAAAGTGCAATTGCACATTTCTCAGCCGCTTGAAATGTTCCCCCCTCAACAGCGTGGTCTGGAATTTATCGTTCCTGCTCATGCTCGTGTGGGTGGCGTGGCACTCTACTATCCGAAGAGTGTTCTGTATTTGCAAGCTCCCTGAGTAAGACGGGGCGTTAAGCTATTGCCAGTTCTCTTGAACATTTATGTTGATTGCTTATCGCCCCGATCTTGAAAATCCGCCTCGTGAAGGTGGCTTTGGCATTATTACTGAGATGGGGCTCATCCAACTCAGTCCTGGAGTGAATACTGACGTGCCAGATACCAAATGGGAACTAGCACGAAAGCATGGTGCCATTAAACGACTCATGGCCATTGGAGCCATTGAAGAAGTAAAACAAACGGCAACTGTCCAGGAAATTCCTGAAAGCATTGATACTCTCATTCAACTGCCATTAAATGAAGCCTTTCGACTGCTTGAAATCATGCACGACGAAGATCAGCTTCAACAATGGAAAGGACATGAGGGACGCGTGAGAATCAGGAGTGCCATTAGCAAGCGTCTAACAGCATTGAAAGAGGGGAGGGTCTGAAATGGCCGTCACCTATGCAAGCTTTTTAGATCGTTTTCCTGAATTTATTCCCCATCCATCGGGAATAGTGAATGGAGCCATTGCAGAAGCCACCTACGATGCAAGTGCAGATGTTTTTGGAGATCAAGCTGATCGAGCTGTTAAACATCTTGCTGCTCACATTATTGCCATTCAACTAGCACAAATGGGCATTCAAATTGGTGCCACAGAAGGCAAAGTATATGGCAAGGGACTTGAAGCCACGCAATATGGCCAAGAGTTCAAACGAATGCTTGAAACCGTTGCAGGATCTACTGTTGTTGGTTTTGTCGTATGACAAATGGTCTGTCGCCACTCGCTAATGCCTCTCTTGTATGGCAAGTGGCCACGGGCTATGCCGTTGATGCTGACACTGGCAATTACGTGGCTGTCACTAGTGGCACCACATACTATGCCAGCTTAAAGCAAAAACGCAATCCACAGTTTGATCATTTGCTAGGTGCTGATGCTACTGCCGTATATATGGAAGGGCGTCTCACTGGACCACTTGCCCTAGTTGGCATCTCTCCTGGTAGCTCCGCTGCTGCCATAATCAATGGGAGAGAAGGACGGTTTGAGCTATTGCCAAATGAGCAAATTGCTGAGCATTATTGGCAATTTCTTGGCGCTCCAATTAGAGGCATCTTTAGACTAGTTGGCAAAGGAAGCGTGCAAAACGTTTGACGCTTAACCATTTCTCTCTCCATTGAGGACTTTCTCATGCTTTACCACCCGACTGAACTGGTCAAGAGTCAAGACGTAATTGTACGTGTTGGCTCCATCTCTGGCACTGGTCGTCCAGTGATCACTCAGAGTGGCGCTACATTCACTGTTAGCGGCACTCCTACGCTTTATACGCTGCAAGCGGCTACAACGGCTTCTGTGGCCTTTAACGATGGCAACACTGAATTCTACCTGCTTGGTGGTGGTGGTTTTGCTGATAGCGTGATTGTCACTTCTCAGGCCACTGCTTCCATCACTTCCTATTTCCAGAAGGATGTGGATGGCACTGTGTTTGTTCCGAACAGCTTTGATGAAGCTTTCCAGGTGATTAGCGCTGTGCGTTACGATAAGGACCAGGAAGTGTACGTTGAAATCAACAAGCAACTTGGCTCTAGTGGCACCACTTTCTACTATGACCGCGTGGCTTTTGTAGCTACTGTGATGAACTATAACGAGAGCTATCCTGCTGATAACCTCGTTGAATGCACCTTTGACCTTATTAGTCGTGGTCGCATTGGCGTTCATCAAAGTGCTACTAGCTCTGGCAGCATCATCCCCACTGCTCCTAATAGCTGAAGCATTAGCTAAGCTTTTTCTGCTAGCCTCTCTTTACGGGGAGGCTTTTTTATTGTGAACATTGCGCAATTTAGAGACATTGTTGATACTGTGCTTTCGGCTAGTCCTAATTTAGTGGGCTCCTACACTTTGCCCAATGGCACCACCATTCCTGCCATCTATGTGACGGGCAGACAAGGTGTGCCAGCAGAGTGGAAAGTGACAGGCCTAGAAGTAGCGGTGCAAGAATTTCCTCGTCTTTCCCCATCGCCTGCCTTAGGAAAGTTTAAGCGGCGTCAAGAATGGACAATTGTGCTAGTCGATTACGATACAAGCTCAACAAAGCTGCACAATGCTGCAGAGCGTATAGCCGCTCGTTTTCCTGATGCTCGTTTCTCTTTCTCGCCTGAAACTGACATTGCTTATGGTCAATATAGAATTACGGTGCCAGACACGGATATGGGCTATTTGCTGCGATGAAAAGGAAGAAAATGATTAAAAGCCTTTGCGAGAAGGCTTGGCTCTTTAATGTCAATCAAGAAGATGATTTGCTAATTGCTGGCTTTGCTTGCTTTTGTCATGGTTGTCCGCTGGAAGTGAAAATGATCATCAACGGGAAAGAGCGAGCAGTGATGGTGCCATCCAGGGCAGCTAATGGTGCTGTGCCATTAAGAATGATGAACGCTAGACTTTCATTGCTTCCCATTGATGACAAATGAGCAAATACTCTGATTTCTTTTTGCTTAGCTCTCCTGATTATGCTGAGATTGGCAAGAAACTGCGCCTGCGTAAATATGGAAGTTGGTTGGCTGAGGAAGCATGGCTTCGTGAAGAGCAAAATAAAAAGCGTGCTCAGTTCACGCTAAAAACCATTCAACTTGCTCGACAGATTGCCAAGATTAAAGACATTCCAGAAGAGGAGGCCTTTCAGCTTTTGCAGGGCAATACTGTTGAAAGAGCAGAAATATTAAGTGAATTTTCAGAAGAAACCACTAAGCTGATGGACTTGGTGCCATCAGGAAGGGAGCAGTTTGAAGAGCTGGTAACAATGTTTTTCCGTAATCGCGGGGAAGTGCTAGACGGCAAAAAATGGCTCCCCACGGATGAATGGGAAAAAGCCGATACAAATAAACTTCCGCAAGAGTTTCTTCAACTGGTGGAAACTTTTATGACCCAAGAAGATGCAGCGTTAAAAGGCGATGATGAAACGGAGGAAGAAGAAGCCCCAAAATAACATTTTTGGAGCGCTTGGAACATAGTTGTGATCAGGCAATCAATCGCTCCACGGATTGGACCAGCATCTACTGTCGCCTTTCATCTTTTGCCATTGCCGATCCTATTTTTCATGCGGAACGCTTTGGACGACTTCCCATTGCTTTCTTGCAAGCTTGCCTAGAAAATTTATTTGAAACGCATAAGGAGCAAGTGAATGCGCAAAGTATTTCCACAGCCAAGCTAAGTGGTCTGGTATTTTCTGCATTAGCAGGCAAAGGGAAGAAACCAAGCCTAGAAGACTTCTTGCCTTATGAAATTAAGAAAGGTGCTAATGATTTGCAAGAAGAAACAATAGCAGCTATGAAATGGGCATTAAAGCATGAAAAAATGCCTCCTGCTATTATTGGCTTAATTGGCGCTGAACTTAGCTAAGATGTGGCAAAGTGCATTGTTTTCAATGCCTGTTCAAGATGGGATTAGCAATCGTTTGGTAACGCTTAAGGGCGCGTTTGGTCGCGTTTTTGAGGAGGCCATGGACTGGGCAGATGAAGACTTTCAGGAGGAAATTGAAGCAATTGAATGGGATTGGAAAGGAGAAGAATATCAAACTGTTCGAAAAAACGGGGAGATTGTGACAGAGCCGCGAAACATTGTGGACACTGGTGACTTAAGGAACAGCCAACGAAGGGAGAATCAAACGGCCATCACTACTGATTTTGTCTGGACGGGAGGCGATGGAGAGGAATATGCCTCCATTGTTCATGATGGCTATGTCGGTAAACTTGGAGGAAGATACCCTGCTCGTCCTTTCACAGATAATGCAATTCAGGAGCTTCCATCCATTGTGGAAACTTTGCTGGTGCGGGAGATAGTTACCAATGGCTGAATACAGAATTGAATTTATAGCAGATAGTAGTCGCGCCAGTCGCACTATCAATCTACTTGAAAAAGCAATTAGCGATGTTACAAAAGAATTCAAAGATGCTGAGATTGGTTCGGGGGATTTCATAAAGGCTGCCAGTAATTTAAGTGGATTACAAAGCGAACTTAGGAACGCTCAACGTGAAGTAGTTGATTTAGACCGAGCATATCAACAACTTAGTAAATCCATGGCCAGCTTCCGCTCTGGCATGGGCGCAAAAGGGGCGATTCCAAATGTTGCTAGCCCCATTCGTGGTACGGCTAATCAATTTGGAAGTCCAGCTTATTTTGAAAAACTTAATAAAGATTTAGCAGAAGCTATTGCGGAAGGAAAACGTATTGACGCAGAGATCAGGCAAGCGGCGGAAGAAAGGCAAGATGCAATTAACCAGTTTCGTTCTGGCATGGGAGCAATTCCAGGCGTTGCTAGTCCCATTCGTGGCACAGCCAGTCAATTCGGTAGCCCAGCTTACTTTGAAAAACTTAATAAAGATTTAGCAGAAGCTATTGCGGAGGGGAAGCGTATTGACATTGAAATAGAACGCGCAGCTCAAAGCAGACAAAATGCAATCAATGAGTTCCGCACTGCGATGGGGGCAAGTGGCCGCATGTCGGGAAGTGCTAGTCCTGTTCGCGGCACAATCAATCAATGGGGAAGCCCAGCTTATTTTGAGGAGATTAAGCGTGCGGCTCAGAGCAGGCAGGATGCAATTAACGAATTTCGTACTGGCATGGGGGGACTTGGCGTCGCATCGGGAGAGGCCAGTCCTGTTCGTGGCACGGTGGGGCAGTTTGGAAGTCCTGCTTACTTTGAAGCTCTTAATGCAAGCTTAAAAGAGGCTATAGCTGAAGGCACTCGCATTGACGCAGAAATAAGGCGAGCAGCGCAAGAAAGGCAAGATGCAATTAACCAATTCCGCTCTGGCATGGCAGAGCGTGGTGCAATTCCTGGCGCGGCAAGTCCTATTGGTGGTGCTTTTAATATCAAAGGCAGTCCCTTGTATGAGCAAGTTGGCTCTTTAGCCAAGCTTGATAGGCAATTAACGGGATTGCGAGAAAAAGCGCGACTAATCTCTCCCGACACTAGTGAGTGGAAGGCCTTAACCAAGGAAATCCTTCATACGGAAAAGAGTATTGACAGAATTAACAAAAAGCAGCGTGGTGGCCCCTTTGCTCAAACACGCCTTGGCGCTGCTGGAGGAGCTTTTCTTTATGGAGGCGGGCTTGGCGGAGGCGTTGGTAGTGCATTAGGAGGCATTGCTGGTGGCTTGATGGGTGGTGTGCCTGGTGCCTTTACTGGAGCAGCCGTTGGACAATTGGTAGATAACCTTGGCACATCACTGGCTGGTATTACAAAGCAAGCAGCAGCGGTGCAGCAAATGCAACGCGGACTTGCTCTTGCCTCCATTGATGCCAAAGATTTTGCGGAATCTCAAGCAACTGTTGCCTCCATGAGCCAACGCTTGTTGATGCCCCTTGAACAAACAACGCGCCTCTTCACTCAATTACGAGTGAATACCAAACAATACAATTTGTCCGTGGCAGATACTGCCAAGATCATGGAAGGTACAGCCTTAGCCATTATGGCTACTGGCGGAAGCTCCGAGGATTTGGAAGGGGCCATGCGAGCCGTTGTGCAAATCTTCAGCAAGGGAGGCGTTCAGGCTGAAGAACTGCGCGGGCAATTAGGCGAGCGTTTTCCTGGCGCTGTAGTGAAGTTTGCGCAAGCAAACAAGATGAGCTTCGAGGAGCTACAAAAGGGGCTTGAAAACGGAGAAATTGGTATTAAAGAGTTTGTTGAATTTGCAAAGAAAAATTATACTGATTATGCAAAATTTAGCGAGCAACTTGCCACGGCCCCTGAGTTTGCTGGCAAGCGTTTGCAAATTGCATTAGAGCAAAATTCGTTAGAAATTGGTAGTTTATTTGGGCCCATGGGGGCAGACATTCAAGATGTCTTCACTGACATGATCAATAGCGTGGCGCAGTTTATTAAGGATAATCGCGCCTACATGCGTCAAGCAATTCAAGACTTTACTTCCATTGTTGGACCTATTACCAAGGTCTTCATGGAACTTATGAAGGTGATTGCTAATTTTTCAGTGGCAGTTGGCAAAGTATTTCAAGGCCTTTTCTCTAGCATTCGTCAATCTTTGGGCATGGCAAATCTTGGCGAAGCAAAGGCTCGCCTAGACAAAGCGGCCAAAGCCGTGGCCGGCAAGACGCGACCCACGACAAATGTTAGAGGAGGTGGACCGTTTCAAGAATATGACAAAGCATTGGCCGCTTATCAGGCCCTAGGCGGAGACGCGGCTTGGGCCAAGGCAAATGCTCCTGCACAGCCCAGTAATTTACAATATGGCGGCCTAGGTGCTGGCATGTCTCTGGACAGGCAAGGTAAAGATGAAAAAGACAAGAAGGCAAAGGCAGACAGTCTTGAAAGCTTTGAGCGGCTTCGTGATCAACTAGCAAATGCTTATAACCAAGCAGAAATTGAACGCATTAAGGCACGTCATGAATTAAAAAAACGCTTGCAAGAAGATTTGTTTGACATGCAAGAATTTGGAGCAAATCGTCTCCAAAGGCAAAATCTTCAGTTTCTTCGTGCGCTTGTTAAAGCTGAGCAAGATCGGCAAACAACAATTTTAGAAGCGCAATTAAACATTGCAGCTAAAGCTGGCAAGGTAGCGCCTAGCGCTCCAATACTTCCTTCCGCTGGGGGCACAGGCGTTTCAAGCCTTACTACCTTCTCCAGCCAACAACTTACAAGAGCCACGCAAGAAGCCAGTCGCTTCACTGGTGTTGCCAATATGTGCTCGGAATCAGTGAAAGCTTTTTACAAAAGCTTAGGTATTTCTTTGCCTGGTGTAACTGCATGGGCAGATACTGTCAGGAAGGCTGGTCAAACCATGACCGACTGGTCGAAGCTTCAAGCCGGAGATATTGTGGCTACTGGCCGCCCTGGTGATACTCCGCACGTAGGAGTTTATACTGGTGGCCAAAATGTATTTCATCAAAGCAGAAGTAGAGGCTTAAGGGCCGGCAATTACCCCGATCTTTCTTATTTCCAAAAACAAGGTTATTTTGTTCGGCCAAATGTTGGGGCCGGCATGCCAGGCAAGGTAGGAAGCAATCAAAGCCGCGACACTATGGCAGCGGCAGAAACTGATATAGCCAGGCAAAATGCCAAGATTGCAGAACGCGGAGCGCTTTTAACAAAGGAAAGTGACATTTTGAAGCAACTGGGGCGATACATGCAAGAGACATATAATGTGCCCGACCTGGAGCTTGATAATCAGTTACTAAAAAAACGTAACGATTTAATAGAGCAAGGAATAGATGAAAATGTAATCAATTATAAAATGCGACTTTTTGAACTTGATCTTCAATACCAAGGCTTACTTAAGGCATTTCCAGAATTTGCGGCTAAGGCAGGCCTTTCAGAAGGGCAACGTATTAAGATATTGGCAATTTTGGCGGAGGGGCTTGGCAAGGCTACGCAAGCGGAAAAAGCCAAAAATGATGAAACTTTGCGCGGAATTGCCATTCAGCGCGAAAATCAAATGCAAGAAGCCTTGCGTTTTGCCACGCCATTGGGAGGCATGGGACTTAGCGCAGGCTTCATTGGAGCATCGGGACAGAAGTTCGAAGAAGTGTTCAAGGAAACTGACTCTAAGGAAACAGCCACATACTTTGCTGAACTTCAAAATCAGCTAACTCTGCTAGAAACGCGCAATGGTGCCATTCAATCATCCATCATGGCCATTGGGGATGCTTTTGGTACTGCCATGACAACTGGCATTGCAAGCCTAATTGATGGCACAGCTTCAGCTCAAGAAGTGTTTGCTAATTTCCTCAAGGGCATTGGTCAGGCATTGTTGCAGGCCGCGCAACAAATGATTGCCACTTATATTGCCATCGGCATTGCCAGGATTTTTGCAGGACTTGGTGGTAAGAATCTTAATCCCACCAGTCCAGGGGGAGACTGGATGAGTGCAGTAGGTAGAATGAATCCCACTTCCGCCTATGCCGATGGTGGGATTGCCCCTGGCGGCTTCACTGCCTTTGCTAATGGCGGCACAGTCACCGGCCCTACACTGGGCCTCGTTGGCGAAGGACGCTATAACGAAGCCATTGTGCCATTGCCTGATGGTCGTTCTATTCCCGTGCAAATGCAAGGCGGAGGCCTTCGTGAAAAAATGAATAACGGCATGGCCGGCGCAACTGCCCCTCCAGTGCTTTCAATGAGCTTCCAAAGTACAACTATCAATGGAGTAGAATACGTTGACAGGGCTCAGCTTGAAGCAGCAATGGCTGAAACGCGCAGAACTGCTACTAGTGATGGTGCTAAACGCGGCATGACGATGACCTTGGATCGTTTGCAAAATAGTAGCTCCACTCGCAGGAGAGTTGGCGTGTAATGGCTGATTTTCCTTCATTAAAGCCAACTGGTCGCAGTTTTCAACTTGGCCAATATCCAGTTAAAACTTATCGAGCCATGTCTGGTGCAGTGGTACGCCGCAGCTTCGGTAATCGTCCTTTTGGCTATACGCTGGAATTGGAGTTTGGCAATATCTCGGAAACCATTGTTAATACCATTATTGATCATTACGACTTGCAGCAAGGTGGCACAATTGGATTTGCTATTCCCTCTATTGTGTTTGAAGGCTATACAAGCGTTTTACAAAGTAAAGTTCGCACTGCCCTTGGCATTGAATGGCTTTACGCTGAACCTCCAACAGTGGAAAGTGTAATTAAAGGCATTAGCACGGTAATGGTAAAGCTAGTTGGTGAAATGCGATGAGTGAAATTCGTTTGGCTCAATATTTTTATTTAGTAACTGCCAATAATGTGCAGCATCGCTATCAAAACTTCTTCATACAAGAAGCGCGAATTTTAGACGGCGCTCGTTACGAATTTGCACCATTCAGAGCAGAAGGAAGCACTGCCAACTTAAATGGTGACAATGGACTAGTGCGAGTGTTATTTCCCAATGTGGAATATGCCATTCGCCTGGTTGAGCAAGGTGATGGCAATCGCCTTAGTCGTTTGACTATTACCACGCAATGGCTAAATGCTGCCCTGGCGCCTTCACGTAGCTATCAAGAACGTTATGTTGGCATTGGCGCAAGCTATTCAGACACTACCATTGAACTACGGTATCGCACTGCCATGGATTCCGTGGGAGCACAATTTCCAGCTCGCACTCTCACTCGCAGCTTAGTTGGCCCATTGCCCCTCAATGCAGAACTCGTCCTTCAATGATTTAATTGGCTTGCCTTATCAATGGAGCGCTGCTCCATGGTCAGGCAAAACTGATTGTTTTCAGCTCGCTTGTGAAGTGCATAAGCGGCTAGGCTTTAATGATTATACGGAGCGTTTTGAATGGGTGTATGAAATGTATGATGAAAGCACATTTCCAAAATCGCTGCTTGTTAGGTGGATGATTGACAATGGGAAGCGACTAAAAGAGCCATTGGCTGGAGCGGTGATGTTATTGCCAGCTTCTGTTGGCTCGGCGTTGGGAACAATTGTGGAAGATGGAGTGTTATTTCTTTCTCCTGGCGGCACAGTCGTCAAAGCTTTATTGCCTAGAAACATTGGCCATTGTTTTTGGATGAATCAATGACGCGCAAACTTTTGCCTTATGAATATGATTTAATTGATGCGCTAGGCATTAAAAGGGAAGAGTATTTAGATTTTGTTGCACAACAGCATATTTACAAAGATATAAAGCAAGGCACTGTGTTGGATGCACGCAATGATTTCGGAATCACTGCTTTAATCTTGACCATTGTGGGCATTCTGTTCCAGGTGGCGTCAGTCCTGTTGATGCCAAAGCCCAAGGCTCCTAAAGAGCGAGGTACGGAGCAAACTAGGGATGCAGTGCTGGCTCCACGCATTGGTTTCAATGGCGCTCAAGATCTTGCCGTATATGGAGATACCGTACCGTTGGTTTATACCAACACTGCGCAAAATATAAATGGCGGTGTGCGTGTAGCGAGCCTATTGTTATGGTCAGGCATCCTTAGCTTTGGTAATAATCAATTCATGCGGTTAATGATGACCGTTGGCGCATCCGGCATTGCCAATATTGATCCAGAGCGCACGGCTCTTGGACAATTTCCAGCTAGGGATTTGGTATTTGGAAATGTATGGCAATATTACAACGAAAATGGTCCCACTCTGTATCAAAATTTAATTAAAGGAGGAGGCACTGATCCGACAATAACCTTTGGCACTGATACCACTGCAAAACTCAATGGTCTCCCCGGAGCAGAAGAAGGTTTTAGTCAGGCATTTTCGCCCACCACTGCAAACACTGTAGGCGTGACAGGCTTTATACCAATAGAAGCAGACGTGCTAATTCTCAATGAAGATGGCAATACAGAACGCCGACGTGTTGAAGCACGATTCCAATCCCGCTCTGGTGCATATTGGCCCAATAATAGTGATCGTCCTTTTGTTCCCGTGGGAGATTTCTGGGACCTATTTATTGCCCATACCATTGAACTATTACCAACCACTGATACTGCAGGCATTGCACGTCAAGATGCCCTGCGTAATTCAGCTTCGCAAATTGACAATGGCACTATATTCAAAGCCGGCTCCGCATTATTTCGCGTGGTTTCCATAGGCTTTGCTGATAATAGTACCAACGGCATTGAGGGCGGTGATTTATATGCAGGCGTGGAATGTATTCGCACCGGCAAATTGCCACGTGCTAATTATGGATTAGGACACTGGAAAGGAGTGGGAGATCGAATCAATGCGTTACAAAAAAGAATTGATAATATTAATGCTGCAATTACAAAGGCACAAGGACTTCGCGATATAGATCAAAAAATCCTAAATCGTGGCTCCGTAGTTTCTTTTGGAAAAGGCGGCTTTGGCTCTCAGCGACTCACACAAGCAGAGAAAAATCGCTACCAATCAAACGTAAATAACTATAATAATGAAATTGCTGCATTGCAAAATGAAAATAATGCTTTGCAGGATGAAATTAACAGCTTGCAAGGACAAGGGGGCCCAGAATCATTCCATGTGAAGGGCTTGGCGCGTATTGAAGAAGCCGCCTACGCTAGCGTCACTAAATGCAATGTTTTAGACATAGCTTTACGGTTTCAAGTGTATAGGCGTCTCAATGGTCGCGCCAATGTTTATGGCAAGAATCAAGTTAATTATGGTCATAGTGCATCAGATAATGGTGCCAAGGCACGTACTGCCATGTTCGCCTTGTGGTATCGCCTGGACAACTCAGGCGAATACATTAGATTGCCGTATATTTTTTGCTGCCGTGGGGTAAACCAACAGGAAACATTTGCCTACCTAAAATTAATTTCCCGCAACGCTGGACCACGATTTATTGCAATTAAGCTAGAGCCCGTTGTTGACACTTACATTGAAATTCGCACCTTCCACACTCGTGGCTACTGCTATCTCAATCCAACTGGTCCATTGGTCACTCTTGGTTCTGACCTAACTGAAAATGACAATGTAGAAGTGTATTTCAATGGCTCAGTGTATCGAGATGGGGGCAGAGGCGACTATCCTCCGTTTAATAAATCTCCAGCTAATACCACTGAATTTGATTTGTTTAATTACGACGCATTTTCTAACACTTCTTTTTCTTTTGATTCGTCCGCTGAAATTAAAATTACAGCCGTAACAGAACAACGCATTGAATCGTGGCAAAACTATGGCCCTAGCCTGTACAGCGGCCTGTCCACTCTTGCCGTGCATGTTGTCTCAGGGGCTGGCACTCAGGATTTGCGAAGTGTTAGTGCTTACGTGACGGAAGGCAAGCGCGTGCGTCTGCTGCCAACAAGCCAAAATTATTTTGGCAATGAAGCAACAAACGTGCCTGATGATGCGGCCATAACTAATTTTGCAAATAGCGCACCAAGTAATTCCACTTCTTTTGCTGCGGATATTTTCTTAGATACAATTTTGGATGGCATCAATGGCATTGGTCGCTATGCAAGTTTGCATTCAGTGGATGTGATGCAACTGGCGCAAAGTAAAAGATTTTGCGAACGCAATGGTTTATTCATGGACGGTGTGATTGCAGATGCCAGGCCGTGGCGAGAGTTTTGGGCGCAAGTAGCACCATTTAGCCTGCTTGAACTTGGCAAGATTGGCGGGAAAGAAACGCTGGTGCCTGCATTGCCTTATGAAAAAAATACTGGCGCCATCACTCGTTCAGTGTCAATCACTGCACTTTTTAATCAAGGAAACATTCTTGAAGAAAGCCTTAAAGAGGAATTTATTGACTATGGCACAGGCGTTCAAGATGTAATTGTCACTTTGATTTATCGTGATGTAGAGCGCAATGGTGTGTTTCCGCGTAACAACAGCGTAGAGGTTAAACGCACTGACACGCAAGAAGCCAATGCCGTTCGCGAAAGCCTTGACATTTCACAGTTTGTCACCACTCGCGCCCAGGCGATCTTACTGGGCAAATATCTTTGCAATGTACGGCGTTATAACCGCCGCGCCATTGAGCTGGTCACTTTCCCTACGGACATCTTTGTAATGCCTGGTAGTTACGTTTATGTGGAAACCAGCAATAATCAATGGGACGGCATATATACAGGCAGAATTGAAGACGGTGGAGCTTTGAACGTGCCCTTACAAGGCATTCCCAATGGCACCTATAACGTGCTCACTTATGGCAGCACTGATGGCACTCGTTCCCTTAATGGCGTGACAGTCGCCAATGGCACTGCTCCAGCTCTTGCTTCACAAAGTGGTAATTTGTTTGTGCTTGGTCAAAATGTGCGCTCTAAGCGTGTGTTTCGCGTGACGGAAGTAACAATGGAAGAAGAAGGAGAAACAACTGTTCGCGCAGTAGAACATCCTTGTGACGCCAATGGTCAATCTTTTATTGCGGAAGGACTTTCTTCCTATGTGAATGGATTGTTTACCATTGATGGCGCGGCAGAGTAGAATGCAGACAAATGGTTAATTAAAATGGGCTTTTATACTGGTCGCACTGGCAAGCTTTACCTTTATGGTATTTTTCCTCCATCTTTTGGCTCTGCATTGACCCCTACCGATACAAATGCTGTATTGAAAATTCGCGATTGGTCCCTTGACACAAGCCTAGAACTTTTGGAGACCACCACTATTGACACGGCAGTGAAAACATACACGCCTGGCATGGTCAGTTCCACTGGTTCAGCCACTGTCATGTACTATCGGGCAGAGCCAGGCGACGTAGGCATACAGTTTGAACAATTGCTTAATAAAGTGATGAAAACAAGCGGCGCTGGCGTTACGGAAGCAGACAAAGTAGGAATGATGCTGCGAGCCGGATCACAACCAGGGGCTGGCGTAGATATAAAGGATGACATTGGCTTTAATGCTTATATTACCAATGCAAGTATCACTGTTGGCACTGGAGAGCTGACTAGCGTATCGTTACAATTTACCGTGGATGGACCATTTATAGAACTAATTGACGCATGACCTATTTTGTTGGGCGCATTGGTAATGTAAGACTTCGACGCAATAACGAAGGAATATTTTCGGCAATCGTCAAAGACGCCGACGTTACTATCGTCTTGAATCGAGTGGGTTTTGAAGGGGCTCTTGATAATTTGCTAACTGGAGATAAAATTACAATTAGCACTCCAGACCCGCGAGGATTGGTGTTTTTTACAACTCCCAGTTGGGTGGATGGTGAAGGCGTTGAGCAGCGTAGCTTTTCAGCTTTTATTAATGTCAACGCCGCTGGTGGTTTGCGGTTTTTCCCAACTTTTGCAGATGCTGTAAATAACAATCGCGCCGCCGAATTTCAAATAAAAAACTTTGAAGGAGAGCCATTGCTTGTTGAATTAGTGGTGCGAGATGTATCTCCAAATGTGTTGGGAGATGTGACCAGTTATACTTTCAACACTGATCGTGAAGGCTTAGATGCTACCACGCTAAATGATAAATTTAAGCGTATGTATTCGGCAGGCCTTATCAGCGGAAGCGGATCTATTGACTGCTTGTTTGATAATACTACTTCTGGCGTAAAAGAAACGCCGCTATTAATGTTACAGCTTATACATCGCGTGGATATTGGCAGCGCATTTGATTGCCTGCTGTCAATCACCGACCCATTAAATGACCCAGCACTTTCGGCTGACGACAATATTTACTATGAATTCACTGCAATGGTCACGCGGTCCGGCTTGGAACTGTCCGCTTCTGATTTAATTTCGTGTAGTATAGATTTTGTAACCACTGGTGAAATTAAACTATTAGTGGGTCGTCCATCTGGTTACGTCCTGAAAGAGGACGAAGATCGTCTTGCTCTTAACCAAAATAGTCTAGAGTTCCTCCTTACGGAAGTGGAAGACTAGAATGTACCAAAAGAATTTATAACTCGTGGCAGATCAACGTATTACGCAGCTAAAAAAGCTGAGTCAAGCTGATGTTGCAGCTAATGATGTGCTGCCCATTGTTGACGTGGGTAGTAGTATCACCAAAAAGGTGGAGGCCAAGGATCTATTCCAAGCTGCCGCTGATTTGGCTGACAATAGCAGCATTAATTTAGCAAAGCTTAATCAAGCCAGTGCGACCAAACTTGGCACTGCCGCATTAGCTGATGATGCCATCACTGCTGCAAAATTAGCAAATGATAGTGCCATTGCTTATGACTCAGTGGCGCCTACCATTGATAATTTTGAAGGAAGGGGCTATGTAAATAGCACTAGCAAAAATTTGCAAGTGTGGAATGGTAGCGCCTTTGATCAAGTGGTGATGCCTACGGCTGGCATTGCAGACCTAGCTGTGAGCACTGCCAAGATTGCCAATAATGCAATTACCACGGCTAAAGTTGATATTGCCGGCCTTGGTCCTACTGCCATTGCCACTAATGCCATCACGACAGCCAAAGTTGTTGATACAGCCATCACTACTGACAAACTGGCTTCATTGTCAGTTACCACGGCCAAGATTGCTGCTAATGCGGTCACTGCTGCTGAGCTAGCAAACGATGCCGTAGACACCGCTGCCATCCAAACTCTAGCCGTCACTAACGCCAAGCTGGCTGATGCCGCTGTCACCGAAGCCAAGATTGCCGATGGTGCGGTAACGGTAAACAAAATTGCCAATACCAGCATCACTTATGGCAAACTCAATCTTGCTGATGGTTCCGTACCAGGTGCCAAGCTGACTGATGCTACAGTTACCAGCGCTAAACTTGCCGCGGATGCTGTAACAACACCTGCCATTACTGATCTTGCTGTTACCACCGGTAAGCTGGCAAACTCAGCAGTCACCAACGGCAAAATTGCTGATGGTGCAATTACCACTGTCAAGGTAGATGCTGCTGGTCTTGCTGCTGCTGCTATTGCCACCAATGCAATTACAACAGCCAAAGTTGCAGATGATGCCATCACTGCCGCCAAAATGGCTGATGATAGTACCACTATTGTACAAGCTGGCACACCAGCGGGAAGCGGCGCTTTTGAAGGGCAGCATTGGTTTGACACTAATACCAGCGTTGAATACATTTGGGACAGCACCACGTGGGTGAGGCAGGCGGCCGTTAATGTTATAAATTTCACTGATTCCACTCCCATTGCATTTTCCGTTGCCTATCCAAATAATCACACTGCTAATATCACCACTTCTCTTGACACGCAAGTAGCTAATCGTGCATTTCTTGGTCCCGCTGCTGGTGCTGATGCTGCCCCCACCTTTCGCACCATTGTTCCCAATGATTTGCCAGATGCCACGGCTTCAACTAAAGGCATCATCCAACCAGGCACTGGCTTAGTTGTTAATGGCGGCACGCTAAATCACAGCAATAGCGTCACCACCGGCACATATACAAAAGTAACAGTTGACACGCAAGGGCATGTCAGCACGGGCGCGTTGCTTGAGGCCTCTGATGTGCCAAATATTGACGCAGCTAAAATTACAACTGGCACCTTGCCCACTGATCGCATTGCTGATAATGCCGTCACCATTGATAAACTATCAGACTACAGCACGGCTTCGCTGGGAGAAACTTTCCCCACGCCTAGTTTTATTGGACAAATCCACCTAAATCCACTGGACAAATCGTTCTTTATGTGGGACGGTAATGTTTTTGTGCCAATTGGCATTTCAGCGGGACAAATTATTTTTGCTGGTACTTTCAATGCAGCTACGCCTTCTGGCACGGGGCAAGTTGCCAGTATCACGCCTGAGGGAGCAGCAGCAGGCTTTACTGTGGGCAGTGCATTGCCGGCCTCTGCGCCTGGTAACAATAAGCATTATTTAGTCGTTAGTTCAGGGGGAACAATCACCACTGGTAACGCGCCAAACGCTACATTGGCACCTCCTGATTTAATTCTTTCCGTTTATAACAGCGCCAGTCCTGGTTGGGTGGAAATTGACGTTAGTGCGGGCGCTGGTGCTATTGCCGCCTCACAGGTTAGCTTTGCTGCTGTTGGAGATATTGGCAGTAGTAATGTACAAACTGCCATTGAAGAAGTTAGTAGCGAATGTCGCAACGCAACGAACATCACTAGCGGCACTCTCGCCGTAGCGCGTGGCGGCACCAATTTATCTAGTTATGTCAAGGGAGATATTATTGCGGCCAGTGGAACAACGGTATTAGCTCGACGTAGTGTTGGCACCAATGGTCAAGTGCTGACTGCTGATAGTGCTGAAATTACTGGTCTTAAATGGGCCACGCCCACTGTTGGTACTGTCACTGAAGTGACCAGCAGCACTGCTGCATTGACTGTTGCATCCGGCACTAGCACTACCACGCCTGCGTTGACGATTCGCTCAGCTACGACTAGCGGCGATGGCATTGTCCAGCTTAGTGATAGCACTGGCACTACCAGCAGCATTCTGGCTGCTACGTCCACTGCCGTTAAAGCAGCTTATGATTTGGCTGATGCTGCGCTGCCCAAGGCGGGAGGCACTGTCACGGGAGATATTACGCTTGGCACAAATATTGGCATTCAGTTTGAAGGCACGACGGACGATGCAAATGAAATTCGCTTAATTGGTGCTGATGCCACCGCTGATAGAACCATTACGCTTCCGAACGTAACTGGCACGGTGGTTACAACCGGCGACAATGGCACTGTCACTAGCACAATGATTGCTAATGATACTATTGTCAATGCCGATATAAATGCTTCTGCTGCTATTGCCTATAGCAAACTTGCACTATCCAGCGGCGTTGTCGATGCCGACATAAATGCTTCTGCCGCCATTGCTCTTTCTAAGCTTGCAACTGGTGCTCTTCCAACAACCATTACGATTGCTTCCGCGAATATTGTTGACGACACTATTGTCAATGCCGATATCAATAATTCTGCTGCCATTGCTCTTTCTAAGCTTGCCACGGGAGCATTGCCTTCTGGCATCACTATTGCAAGCAGCAACATTGTCAATGACACTATTGTCAATGACGATATAAATGCTTCTGCCGCCATTGCTGGTACGAAGATTAGCCCTGATTTTGGCAGTCAGAATATTGTTACTACTGGTATTTTTAACCACGCTCTTGGTACTGTTAGTGCTCCAACTATTGCTTTTACAGGAGACAGTAATACAGGCATCTATAGCCCTGGTGCTGATGCAGTTGGTGTGACGACAGGCGGCACCGAACGCCTGCTCATCGACTCCACTGGGGAACTCAAAATAGCTGCAAAAGGTAACGGAATAAATAACGGGATTATATTTGATATTCCTTATACAGGCGGGCAATCTAACGTTGTATCACAAGCTCTACAAGTTGCCACAGGAGGAGCGGCTAATGCCTTGGCTCGCATCAATATGGGGGCTGTTAACCTTTCAGCCAATAACGGAAGTTTTATTAGCTTTGCCACGTCACCAGGTGGATCAGGTGCTCCGTCTGGTGACTTAACAACCGAGCGCCTGCGCATCGACTCCGCAGGCAACGTGGGCATTGGGACCAGCAGTCCTACCACGCTGCTTGATGTGAATGCTGATACCATGCGACTCCGTACTGCACGTACTCCTGCATCTGCAGGCGCTACTGGTGCCGTTGGTGAAATCTGCTGGGATGCAAATTACATCTACGTCTGCACGACAACAAATACATGGAAGAGGGCGGCACTTAGCACATGGTAATGATGTCCTTCAGTCCTCTCTTAAGCGCCCGACGGTGCTAAACTAACCATTAGTTAATCTTGTTTTATGGCCACCACTATCTCTTGGGACATTGCCAATCTTGAAAGGGAAACCTCTGATGGTTATGTTTATACTGCCCATTACACCATCACCGCCAATGATGGCACCTATCAAGCTGGTGCTTATGGAAGCGTTGGACTGAAACGCCCTAACAATCTCATTTCATACTCTTCTCTCACGAAAGCGATAGTTGTTGGTTGGGTGAAAAATGAACTCACGGCAAAGAAAGTCGCTGACATTGAAACTGCCCTTCAAAATCAAATTGATGAGCAACGTCAGCCAACAAAAGCTTCTGGCATACCCTGGACCAGTTAATTCTTCCTCATTGTTTCTATGGCCGTACGTAGCAAACAAGGTGCCGCATCATCAAAGCGCATCATCATTAGTAAGCCTAAGAAGACAAAACAAGGCGATGGTCAACATAGCAAGCCTTCTCATGGCAGAAAAAAATCAAGAGGCCAAGGATAGTATTCAAAGCTATAATAAAACAAATTAAAACGGTAGGCGATGATTTATCCCGCCACTTATGACATAGTGGTGTTGCAAAATGCCACTTTTCGTTTGCGACTTACAGCCACGCAAAGTGGAGGCACGCCCGTTAATCTTTCTGGCTATACCATTGATAGTGACATTTGCGGCGCCAGCACGGGGCAGCAAGTGGCCACTTTCATTCCCACCATTGTTAGTGCAGCCAGCGGCATAGTAGAACTAAATCTTCCCCCTACAACAAGCAGTGGCATTGAAGCTGGGCGCTATCTATACGATGTTAGTGCCACGCAGCCCGGCGGTGATAGATATTATTGGCTTAAGGGCGTTATGACAGTTGAATCCACTTGTAGCAGGAATTAATCATGAGCACCATTGCCCTTACTGTCGTTAGCGGAGAAACCGTAGACCTAGGCCTTTCCATCCCTGGCGTGCAGGGACCAATTGGGCTAAGCACATTGCCTTCTGGCGGCACGGTTGGGCAAATTATTGTTAAACAAAGTGCCACTGATTATGACGCCGTATGGACTTCTTCGGCTTCTGGCCTCACTCTTCGTAACATCACGCTTTCCGGCGCCACTGTTCAAGGAACAATTTCTGGAGGCACCTATAACAATGCTTCTTTAATTGATAGCATATACTCTGGCGGAACAATACGCAATACTACGATTTCTGGTACAATTACAAACTTGGCCTCCGTGAGTGGCGGCACATATTTATCACCTTCAATTAGCGGCGCAACAATTCTTGCTTCCACTTTGTCTGGTGCAACCATTAACAATGGCACGGCCAGTAGTGGCACTTATCTTGCGCCCACCATTAGCGGAGCAGTTATTTTTGCCTCCACCTTATCTGGCGTTGTTACAAACGTAGGCACCATTAGCGGAGGTACCATTAGCGGAGTCACTATAGCTAGCTCCACCATTAATTCCCCTTCCATTGTTTCTCCTACAATTTCTGGGAATGTCGTGGCTAGCGGCGGCGTCATTATTTTTGCTAGTGGCAATTCCGCTGGTTTTTTTGGTGCATCACCAGTGCTGTGCCCCTCCGGCATTGTCATTCCCAGTGGCGGCTCAAGCACGGCAGAAGTTCTTACGGCATTGAGCGGCGTGATTGTAGCATTGAAAGACTTAGGCTTAGTACGTGGTTGACAAACGCATGGCGCAGAGCTAGCCTGCAAACCAGCCTTTCTTTTCATCATGGCTTTCGTTGATTTCTATTCTTTTTCTCATCGTTTCTCTGATGATCAACATACGCCTTCTGATTACGCAAGTCATCAAGAAATTAACCATCAATGTAGTGGCGTGAATGCTGATGGCTTAGTGCGACAATTTTTTTATTTTGCCATTGGTTGTGGCTATTCTCCTCGTAATATTGTTGATGCCTTTGAAGCAATGGCTGAAGAATATGGCGAAGCATATTGCAGCTATGATAAGAAAAAAGAAAAATAGTTGCAATGGGACAAATTATTCGTGGTGGCGAACAGTTTGAAACTGCCATTCAAGCTGATCATCGCGGACAAATTGTCAAGCAGGGGCCAGATAGTGGCGCAGTAGATGCTTTTGGCAGGGTTCGCATTAGTGAGCCCTTCACCTTGTTTGATAGCACGCTTCGTCATAGCGAAAACGCTGGCAAGTGGAGCACCACTGTTGCAGGCAGTGGAGCCTATTCGCACTCCACCAACGAAAGCTCAGTACTGATGACGGTCACGGCGTCGGGAGATAGCGTGTTGCGACGCACAAGGCAGCGATTCCCTTATCAGCCAGGCAAGAGCCTGATGGTGCTGCAAAGCTTTGCCGGAGGCATTCTTCAAGAGGGTTTAGTGCAAGAAGTGGGGCTGTTTGACAACAATAATGGCATCATGCTTCGTGCCAGTGGCACCACTGTTCAATTTGTCATTCGCAGCTTCACCACTGGCAGCCCCGTGGAGACAATTGCTGATCAAAGTGCTTGGAACATTGACACTGCTTCATGGCTTGATTTCACTAAAACGAACATCTTTCTAGCCGATTTGGAATGGCTGGGAGTGGGAAGAGTGAGAATGGGCTTTGTTAAGGACGGGGAGCATTATTACTGCCACGAATTTAACCATGCCAATTTACTGGACAAAGTGTATATGACAACTGCCGTGTTGCCATTGTCCTATCGCATTGCTGCCAGTGATTATGCTCCTGCAACAATGAGGCAAATCTGCTCGTCAGTGATGAGCGAAGGAGGATATGAGCCTGCAGGAGCCATTTACATTGCCGGACGTGGTGCAGCTACTTTTTCTGCCATTTCTTCTGAAACAATGGTGGCAGCTATTCGCATGGCCAGTGGCCGCACTGACAATGTTATTCTTCCTGCACAAGTAGATGTGAGTGTTGGGGGCAAACAAAATGACAACACTGTGGCTCAATGGCGCCTACGTCTCAATCCAACCATTAGTGGCGTTTGGAGCGCGGCAGATAATGGGAGGGGCAATGTGCAGACGATGAGCAGCGGCACGTTCAGTGGAGGCACTGTCGTGGGAGGAGGGCTGGTCGCCGCTCGTAGCGACGTGGAATTCTCGCCCGAAAGCGGCTTGGCTCTGTCCCTTGGCGTGAATGCCTCAGGAGAAAGCGACGTTCTTGCCCTCACCATTCAATGCAGCTCCTCCCAAGAAGCCACTGGTCTAATTGGCTGGCGAGAAGTGCTATAACAAATAAAAGATAAAGGGGCTAAACTAATATGATGAGAGCCTAATGCAATGGTAGATCCGGGGCGTTATGACATTACCATTCATCAGGGCGCTACTTTTGCGCTTGATTTGCAATATAAAGGCGGCAATGGCGTGCCAGTAAATATGAGTGGTTATACAGTGGAAGCAGAACTGTGGAATAGGCTAGGCACATCAAAGCTCGCTGATTTTGTACAATCTTGGACCGTAAGGGCTAGTGGTAGTTTTAAGCTAGCATTAACATCGACAGTAACAAGTGGCATCACTGAACAGGGACAGTATGATGTTATGGTGACAGAACCCAGTGGAGATAAATATTATCTCCTCCAAGGCACTGCCTTTTATGATCCTGGCTTTACGGGGAGATAGGCCATGCAAGTTATTGTTAGTCCCTCCTGCGAAAGTTCAATTGTCACTGTTATTCATCCAGGGCCTCAAGGTCCTCCAGGGCCACAAGGCGGCCAAGCAGGAAGCGGCCTAATTGTAGACGATGCCGCTAAGATAGACAAAAGCGTTGTCTATTACGACGGACCATCAGCTAGCTATAAAGCTGATGCCACTTGGACAATTTCTACTATTGTTGACGGAGCTAACTTTTAATGGCCAACACTATTCGCATTAAGCGTCGCGTGAGTGGAGCCGCTGGTGCTCCGTCTACTCTTAAGAACGCTGAATTAGCGTTTAACGAAGTAGATAATATTTTATACTATGGCAAAGGCTCAGATGGCAGCAATAATGCAACTACCATTCCAGCAATTGCTGGTGATGGTGCTTTTGTTTCACTTACTGGCGCTCAAACAATTTCAGGCAATAAAACTTTTACTGGCACGGTAGGACTTGGTGGTGCCACGCTTAGTGGCAATGCAAGTTTTCTTAGTGATGTAACTGTTGGCGGCAATTTAACTGTTAATGGCACTACCACCACTGTTAATAGCACTACTGTTACTGTTGATGATAAAAATATTGAACTTGGTAGCGTTGCTTCCCCGACAGACGTAACGGCTGATGGTGGTGGCATCACACTGAAAGGCACCACGGATAAAACTTTCAACTGGGTGGACGCCACTGATGCCTGGACTGCCAGCGAACATCTTAATCTGGCTAGCGGCAAATCATATTTTATCAATGGCACCAATGTTTTAAGCTCCACTGCGCTTGGCACTGGCATCGTTAGCTCTAGCCTCACCGCTGTTGGCACGATTAGTAGCGGCACCTGGCAAGGCACGACTATAGGCACTGCTTATGGTGGCACTGGTCAAAGCACCTATACCAATGGTCAATTGCTCATTGGTAATACCACGGGCAACACGCTGACAAAGGCCACGTTGACGGCTGGTTCTGGCATCAGCATTACCAACGGCACTGGCTCCATTACGATCAATGCCTCAGGTGCTAATTTCTCAGCGGGCAGTGGCCTCACGCTAGATGGCAGCACGCTTCATGTCAATTTGAAGGCCAATGGTGGCATTGTTTTTGAAAGTAATAATCTTGCCGTTGATCTTGGTGCTTCCAGCATTACTGGCACTCTTGCCATTGCTGATGGTGGTACGGGCGCCACCACAGCTTCTGGCGTACGAGCTGGTCTTGATTTGGAAGTAGGTATTGACCTACAAGCATGGGACGCCGACCTGGACACTTTGTCTGGCATGCAAGCTGGTGCTGCCACGGCTTTGGCGGCGCTCACTTCCACAGAAGTTGCCGTCATTGATGGCTCCACTGCTGCCACTGCTACCACGCTTGCTTCGGCTGATAGGATGGTAATTAACGATAATGGTGCAATGGTGCAAGTGGCGCTTAGTGATTTAGTGACCTTCCTAGAAGATGGAGCCGTTTCTGGACTTGATATTGATGGTGGAACTTTCCCCTAAGTTTAATCTTTTGTTTTTGCCCATTGCTTTTCTTTTCTAATGCCGCGCAAGACAAATATTGTCATTCGTAATGGCACCGCTGCTCCCAGTGGCGCTGACTTTAATGTGGGCGAACCTGCATGGGACAAAACGGCGAAGAAGCTATATATCAAAGCTGGTGATAATACAATGGCAGAAATTGGCGCTGGTGGAGGCTCTGTCTCCATTGGCACCAGTGCAGCGGATGTGCTGTCTGCTGCTGCCGGTGTAATCACCGCTGATGATGCGGCTGCCGATAAGCTCGTCTTCTGGGATGACAGCGCAGACAAGCTGACATATCTTACGGTAGGAAGTAACCTAACCATTACTGACACTACTAT